>Ga0255417_1035_pt1 | contig 9563 bp, 6 predicted proteins | sample ANMaggSeSYBR01G4_FD_182643 | JGI IMG/M metagenome (GOLD analysis project Ga0255417, IMG submission 182643) | Sediment cell enrichment communities from methane seep in Santa Monica Basin, California, United Staets - ANME aggregate JGI... | ecosystem: Environmental > Aquatic > Marine > Cold seeps >... | reverse complement strand
AATCAATGACCCGGTTTGGTTACGATTTCATTTGACAACAGTTATGTTTTCAGTTTAAATGAATACAACTAAATTTGTTAAACCACCGGTAAACACAACAACACAACCTCAACCTGCTGAGGGAAACCATGAAAAGATGTTTACAGAAGGTGCTGACACAAAGCCTCCGAGGCATCATTATGCCTTTTTGGAGGCTTTTTTATTTTTGAGCACCGGTTAACACTCGCCACAACCATTTCAAACATTGAAGGGGGTAATCCCATGGCTGAAGAACAAGTCAAACGAAAACTCACTGCAATTTTAAGTGCAGACGTCAAAGGTTACAGTCGCCTGATGGGGGAAGATGAAGAGGCCACTGTCCGCACTATTACTGCATACCGCGAGGTAATGACAGGTCTTATCGAGGGGCAAAACGGCAGGGTAGTCGACGCTAAGGGTGACAATTTGCTTGCTGAGTTTCCCAGTGTGGTGGATGGAGTTCGATGCGCTGTAAAGATCCAAAAGGAACTCAAGGTGAGGAATGACGAATTTCCTGAAAACAGGAGGATGGAGTTTCGTATCGGGATCAATCTTGGAGATGTCATCGAAGAAGAAGGTACCATTTATGGAGATGGTGTAAATATTGCGGCTAGGTTGGAAGGGATAGCAGAGGGTGGAGAAATCTGTATCTCCAGGATGGCTTTTGACAGTGTCAAAAACAAGTTGGACGTTGGATATGAGTATTTGGGTGAGCACTCAGTCAAGAACATTGCTGAACCTGTGCGTGTCTATAAGGTTCTGATGGAGCCCGAATATGCTGGAGAGGTGATCGGAGACGAGAGGCCGAAGCCAAGACAATGGCGTTGGGCAGCCGTAGCCTCAGCGGTTGTGCTAATTGTGGTGTCTGGAGCTTTTGCTGTTTGGGACTTTTATTTCCGCCCACCACCCATTGAGCCAGCCTCTATCGAAAAGATGGCCCACTCGCTTCCCGATAAACCTTCCATTGCCGTACTTCCCTTTGACAACATGAGCGGAGACCCTGAACATGATTACTTGGCTGATGGAATCAGTGAAAATATAATTTCCGCCCTTTCCAAGACCTCTAAACTGTTTGTGATTGCCCGAAACTCGACATTTACTTACAAGGGTAAGCCAGTCAAAGTTCAGCAGGTGAGTGAGGAGCTTGGGGTCAGGTACGTGCTAGAGGGCAGTGTCCAGAAATCAGGCAATCGTTTGCGGGTTACCGCTCAGCTTATCGACGCGGTTAAGGGGAATCACTTATGGTCCGAAAAATATGATCGGAAACTGAACGATATATTTGTCGTTCAAGACGCGGTCACAAAAGAAATCATCGCGGCCCTGAATGTAGAGCTAACACAAGGGGAGCAGGCCCGAACCGCTGCAAAAGGCACAGATAACCTTGAAGCCTATCTGAAGGTCATGCAAGCACGTGAATACGTGTATCGGCATAATATTGAGAGCAATGCTTTAGCCCAGCAGTTGGCACAAGAGGCCCTTACCATAGATCCAAAGTATGCTATGGCTAGCCGGATCCTGGGTGTAACTCACATGCATGATATATTGCTTGGTAGAAGTAAATCCCCTAAACAGTCACTTGGTAAGGCTATAGAGTTGGTGAAAAAGGCAATCGAATTGGATGATGCAAATGGTTATACTCATGCCGCTTTTGGATTTTTGCTTGTCATGATAAGGCAGTATGACAAGGCCGTTGCAGAAGCTGAACGGGGTGTTGCCCTTGACCCTAATGTTGCTGATATCTATGCATGGTTGGGCATGATATATAGGTATGTGGGCAGGTGGGAGGAAGCCATTACGGCATATGAAAAAGCGATACGTCTTAATCCTATCCCTCCAAACTTTTACTTGTTTGGATTAGGTTTGGCCTACGCTTGGACGGGACGATATGAAGAGGCAATAACAGAATTGAAAAAAGCTATCCACAACCATCCCGATTCACCATATGTTCGCCTGTTTGCCGCCGCAGTTTATAGCTTGGCTGGACGAAATGAGGAAGCCCGGACTGAAGCAGCTGAACTGCTAAGGCTAAATCCCAAGTTTACTCTCAAGAAATGGGGAAAGAGTCTCAAATATAAGAATCAAGATGATCAGGAGCGGTTAATTAGTGCCTTGAGTAAAGCAGGGCTGAAGTGATGGGAAGCAAATAACTTAGATTAGAGTGATAAATAGCGGTTAATTTTTATTCTTCGAATTTTGGAGATATCTTGCCAGGTATCCCATGTTGGCATCAACCTGTGATTTATTGAGATAATCGTTAAAAATTCGACAAATTCAAAACCTTTGATTTCTTGCCAGTATCTTAGCTTTATGTCAAGTTGAGGTATATTGAGACTACCCCAAGAAAACCAAGCTTGTCAAAACCTGTGCTTATTACCATAATCATAACTTCGCAATAGTACTGATATCATAAAATCCAATCATCAAGTCAAGTAAATCTTAAATTTCCGACATTCACATGAAAATTTTCAATAAAATTATTGACAGCATGCTGTCATGAAAAAACAAAAGCAAATATCACGAACTCCTTTTGCAGAAGTATTTACACAGTTGATTCTGGAAACATTTCGATTCAATGGGCGACTACTTGCTGCCGGAGATAGATTGACAAAAGAGTTGGGCCTCTCAAGTTCCCTTTGGCAAGTGCTCGGTGCAATAGATGAAGCGCCCTTGCCTGTGGCTCAAATCGCCCGAAACATGGGGTTGACCCGACAAAGTGTTAGGCGAACAACTACTGTACTGAAGGATAAAGGATTTGTTGAATTTCAAGAAAATCCAAATCATCAACGTGCAAAACTTGTAGTACTGACTAAACAAGGACATAATGTGCTTGATCAAGTGAAAAAAATACAGATTGACTGGTCTAACAGTGTTTCGAAGGGTTTAAGCGCAACAAAATTAAAAGCAGTTATCCAAATAATGAGATCTCTAAGTGAACGACTGTAATATGTTTTAACAGATTTTCAGGAGGATGTTATGAACAATGATATACTAAAATCGTTGCCGAAGTTTCTAGAAATCTTGGGTCTTGACGAAGAACCTATGGGACTTTTTTACACGGATGAAAAGCCGGTCGAAGGTTTTTCCCCAAAGCCAATGGACCTTCCCACCCGTGAAAAAGAACAGAGAAACGAAATTGATTGGCAAGCCGTATTCAGCAAATTTTCTTGCGCCATTGGACATATTTGGCGAGCTCGAAAGAAGAAAACAGCGGCATATTTCAGTGCCCGGCAATTTGGTTGTCCAGGTTGTGCTTTTTGGCTCGGTTTCATGAAGCCTCAAAACGAAACAATCATCCATTATGTTTCCACAGAAATACCCGGTCAGATGGAAGGTGAACTTTACTGTGATTCACCGGATGAACTGAGACGCATCTTTGAACATATAGATCCAAGATCTGCACCCAGGAAATATTGCGTTATAAAACCATTAAGCCTTTTTGAAGACGACCAGAAACCCGAACTTGTAGTGTTTTTCTCCAGACCGGAATCCCTTTGCGGACTTCACCAGCTTGCTGCTTTTGTGACGAATGATCCTGAAGTGGTTGTATCTCCGTGGAGCGCAGGATGCGGCAGCCTCGCCGTTTGGCCATTGTATTATTTGACCCGAGGCGAGAACAAAGCGGTGATTGGCGGCTGGGATCCTTCTGCAAGGAAATATTTCAAAACGGATGAGCTGACCTTTACTTTGCCCTATGATATGTTCGAACAGATGGTTAAACGCTTTGAAGAGTCTTTTCTTACGACCAAAACATGGACCACGGTTCAGAAAAAGATTGCACGAAGTAAAAAAGCCTGGGGTGAAAACCCTCAGGTTGAATGAGAAAGAGTATATGCTATGTCAAAAGTTATTCTGATCAATCCGTTTGAAATTCCCGAAGGTAGAGAAGATGAGGAAAAGAAATGGGGTTGTATCTAGGTTCGTGATTATCCCTAAATTTCAACTAGTTATCATTATAAAAGCAGTTTTTTATCAATTTTCATACAAGATTCAGGCATCAAATTTATCAATTGTATGAGTTGACAAATCGGTCTGCCATCACTATACAATTAAACTTTCTATTGAAAAACAGATTCTTATCAAAACCGCTTTCAAAGGTCTCAAAGGAGGCAGACATGCTAAGCAATAGTTTTTACAAACGGTCAGCAGGGTTGGCTGCGCTAATCGCATTTTTCTTTTTGTTCGCTTCGGCCTCGGCTGCTCAGTTTACCGCAGACGTTAACCAGAGGGTTCACGGCACGGACCTAACGGGTAAAATATTTGTTAAGGGTGAAAAGTACCGTTTAGAACAGCAGGATGACAAAAAACACCGGATGCTCATTATCGTTGACCAAAAGGCCAACCTGACTATCGTTGCAGACCCTGCTGAAAAAAATTATATGGAAACCCCCAGCCAGGGCATGTTGAGTTTGATGAACGATCCTTTCCAAAGTGCCAGATATATGGAAGAAAAGCATAAAAAAATACTTATAGGTGACGAGATAATCAGCGGTTTTGAATGCAAAAAGATAAAATTTGAGGCCCAAGGCCAGAAAATGATGACCGTCTGGAAGTCCAAAAAGCTTGGTTTTGTTCTGAAAATTACGCTTCCCGATAAAAAGAAGTCTTTTATCCATCTGAAAAATATCAAGGAAGGCTCGGTGGATGAAGTCTTGCTTAAGGTTCCGGCCGGATACGCCAAAAAGGAAGATCCCGCAAAGAAGCGGGAGCGGGAGGAAGCGGCTCTGAGCGTACTTACCACAACGATCAGTGGCAGCGCTCCCTGGGCCAGGCGTATCGGCCAGGGTGGCGAAATCAGGGTCAAAGTCGATTCTAAAAAATCAGTCCGGTTCAAAATAAAGAATCTGATTAAAGAAGAATCAGTTTATACTATCACTGCCTTCAGAAATAACCAGCCCATAAAAATGGACATCGAAAAAACCTATTCCTTAAAGCTAAAAGGACGTAGAACTAAACACCTTCTAGGCCTGCAAAACAGGGCCGATGAGGTCTCAGTAAAAGTTGATAAAGGCAAAATCATAGCTGGAATCATGGTTGAGGAATCGTCCTTTGCCAAAGATAAAATAAACTCTTTTTTTATTATGACCGGCACCGGAGATTCAGTACATGGAGCTTATCTGGATGCCGGGCGACTATTGCGCCTTAGCATTGTTAGTGACAGCCAGGACGCTGCTGAGTCCAGAGTCAAGGTCAGTTTTTACAAAGGCAGCTACAAGGACATAATCGACGAAGCTGAGGTTGTTATCAAGAACGGACAGGCCAAATCTTGGGAATACCCCATGGATAAAGGCATTAAGACTCTTAATGTCAAAGTCGCCAAGGGAGGCGGGGTCAAAGTCAGGATCGAACAACCAGCCCTAAAAAAAGCCGCCGCACCAAAAAAAGCCCCTAAAATTGTTTATACAACACCCTCGAAACCAGCTGGTAAATCCGGTTCCAAAATCTCACGCGGTAAGGCTGCCGGTCCCAAGCTTCCCAGGGAACAGGCCAATAAAATCAATAAGGCCATTAACGCCAATAATATAGCAGCAGTGGAAGCAGAGCTTGACAAGGGCATGAATATCAACTCCATGCTCTACGGCAGGACTATCCTTATGCAGGCTTCCAATATAGGTACTGTCGACATGGTAAAAATGCTTATCTCCCGGGGTGCAAATTTAAATTACAGGACCAAACGGGGAGATGACGCACTGTCCGTTGCCATGAGCAACAGTCGCAACTGGACAAAGATGGTTCCTGTCCTTGTGGAAGCCGGTATATCCGTTGACGAAAAAACGCCTATCTGGAAGCTTGCTTTCAAGACCAAAAAGGGCAAACTGAAGCCCGAAGCCAAAAAGCTGCTGAAGCTCTTGTTCTCAAAAGGAGCCAGCCCTGATTCCTACTCCAGTCAGAATAAAACCACAGTTATCATGTATTATGCTAAAAAGGGCTGGCTTGATCCGCTCCGGTTTTTCATAGACCAGGGGGCAAATGTGAACGCAAGGAGTACGGATGGTCAAACAGCCTTGAGTGAAGCCTTGGCCAAGCCACGTCGGCCCGAGAATGCAGCCCGGAAAAAGGAACGTCAGGAGGTCGTTAAGCTGTTAAAATCCAAAGGCGCGAAGTAGCCTGATATTTTTCGGAGGGGAATTAAAGATGCTGAGTAAGATCGAAAAACGACTTTGTGTCCTGGCTGTTATTTTTGTAGTAATATACCTTGGTGCGGCGGCTTTGACGCTTCATAGTCGATCTGGTGAGAAAGAAGATACACAGCAAAGATTTGAGTCTGCTGCACCTACTAAAGCAGAAGGCCGGTTAGCTATGGTTGAACTGTTTCTGCCTATGCTTGTATTGCTAGCAATCAGTATCTCATATGTGATTGTCAAAAAGAAGCGCGCCAGGCAAATCGTTGCACTTGAAAAATCAGGAGATGAAATAGAAGAATCCGAACACCAGGCGTTAACGCCGAATCAAGAGTAGATAGTTATTACTTCATGTGGTGTCTGGTAGTGGTCTCGATTAATACTTTTCACTGCCAATGCAAGGTCTTTATCGATTACTTATCTGAAATTCATTCCTTTTGGAAAATATTGCCTGATTAAACCGTTCGAGTTTTCGCATGCCCCGTAGGTCCGGTAGATCGTACTGGGGTACTTTCGTGATTAATAAAAAATAAGGAGAGATAATAATGGCTGAAGATCTGAAAAAAATGTACAAGACAATTATGGATGACCACTTTCCACCTAATATGGAAATAAGCTTTATTGACGGGGATAACCGGCAGACACTTTTTTACGAAAAAGTAGTCTGGACCGTAGATAACATAAATAAGGGGCTGCGATACGGCGAAAATCCCGGTCAGGAAGCTGCCCTTTTCAGACTGGTAAACGGCAGCCTGGTTTTAGGCCAGACCGAGACTATTCAACCGGGCAGGTTTCTGGCTTCAGATATTGAGCTTTTACAATCCGGCAAACATCCCGGCAAAACCAATTTAACTGATGCAGATAATGCTTTGAATATCCTAAGATATTTTGTGGACAGGCCCACAGTTGTTATTGTTAAGCACAATAACCCCTGCGGTGTTGCAAGGTCGGATTCTCTCGCTGATGCCTATACTAAGGCAAATATGGCAGACAGAATAGCCGCTTTTGGGGGATGCATCGCCCTTAACAGACCTGTTAACAGAGAAACGGCAGAAGAAATCTCTAAGCAGTATGCAGAAGTCGTTGTTGCTCCTGATTTTGAAGAAGGAGTGATGGATATTTTTGAAAAGAAGAAAAACTTAAGAATTATCCGGATTGATAATATAACCAGGCTTCAAGACTTTGTTGGCCAAAGGTGCGTGGAATTTAAAAGCCTGATAGACGGCGGTGTTATTACCCAGTGGTCCTTTGTTCCGAAAGCCAGGTTAAAAAACGATGTTAGCCTTGCTGAATGTGAATATAAGGAGAAAACATATAAAATCGACAGGGAGCCCACGCAGCAGGAATATGATGATTTGTTTTTCGGCTGGCTGGTTGAGTCCGGGATTACATCAAATTCCGTTATTTATGTAAAAGACCAGGTTACCGTTGGAATCGGAACCGGTGAGCAGGACAGGGTAGGGGTAGCAGAGATTGCGAGAGACAAGGCACACAGAAAACTTGCTGATCGTTACTGCTTTGAAATGTATGCAATCCCCTATAATGAACTAAAGGATCAGGATAAAAAGGAAGAAATTGATTCAAAGGTTACAGGAGAAAAAGGCGGGTTGATCGGTGCCGCCATGGTTAGCGATGCGTTTTTTCCTTTTAGGGACGGCGTAGATGTGGGAATAAAAGAGGGCATTACATCTGTAATCCAGCCGGGTGGTTCAGGAAACGACTACCAGTCCATCGAAGCGTGCAACGAAGCCGGCGTTACGATGGTTTATACCGGGCAGAGAAGCTTCAAACATTGATGACGTCGTAAAAAATCTCATCTACTGCGTTGTAGCGGTTTTTCAGGAACTCGACATACTATATGTGTAGCCATTCACAGTTGTCGGTTAACAGTTCACGGTTAAAAAAGACAAAAAACATAAGAGAATTATGGTAACTCAGGTGGATAGGCTGAAGATTGTTAGGGAAAAGAGCATTTTGAAGCCACGTTTGGTGCAAAAATTACATTCCACCAACTGACTGCATTGTTCATTGGTAAAACCGTAAACTGACAACTGTGAACGGTTACAAAGCATAAAGGCCAAATTTCCAATTTCTATTTTCTAATTTCAGCGTTCCGTGAACGCTTGCTCCTATTCTTTCACCGGTTCCGGGCCAAACGGTTTAAAAAAGACTATCAGTTGCGGAAGCAGCGTCAGGGCGGAAATCAGGGCAATGAACATTGCAAGTCCTGTAAGCAGACCGAAATAAATACTTGGAATAAAATTAGACAGCACCAGGATTGAAAAACCTATAATTATCGTTAGTGATGTATAATACATGGCGTAGCCAATGCTTCCGTGAGAGCGATGAACAGCCCTGATGTAATTTTGGTCGACTTTAAACTCCTGTTTGAACCTGTGGATATAGTGAATCGTATCATCAACGGCAATTCCGACACTTATCGCAGCAATGGTAATGGTCATCATGTCAAGGGGAATCTTCAGCCAGCCCATAAAACCCAAGACTACACCAATGGAAAGCAGGTTCGGGAAAATAGCGATCAACGCTATTTTGATTGATCGAAACAGGATTAAAAACATGCACATCAACGCCAGCACAGTTATTCCTAGGGTAAGGATCTGTGAATTAAAAAGGCTTTGCAGCATATTATTATACAACACCAGCATGCCGGTTAAATGAACATTCTTTTCTTTTAAACCAAGTTTGCCGATCAGATCTTTGTGTATCCGCTTTAGAAACTCGTTTCGTTTTAATGATTTTTCTGAATCAATGATGCGGATTGAGAAACGAACCTGGTCATTCTCCACCGACACATAAGGTTTAAGCACTATTTTTTTAAATTCAGCAGGCAATTCGCTATACAGCAATGCCAGTTTAAAATTGTCCAGGGGTTTGCCGCTGTTCAGCTTTTCAGCGATCTGCATCATCGTTCCAATGGACAGGACTTTACCTGTTTCCGGCAGGCCGTCAAGATAATCATGAATTTTCTTAACCTGGTCCATCTTTTCGGAAGTAAACCAGTATTTATCATCGTCTATAGCTTTATCGAATTCGTCGAATTCGGCAAACTCGTCTGATTCATCTGGATTTTCCGTATTTTCTTTTGATGTGTCTGATGATGTATCAGGTGATGTATCCGGTGATGTACCTGGTGATGTATCCGGTGATGTATCAGGCGGTAAAGAGGTTTCAAGTTTTTCAATTTCAACAATAACATCTAAAGGGGTGGTGCCGCCGAGATTTTGATCAATTACCTTCATGCCCTGGTATATTTCGGTGGTATGCTTAAAATAATCGATAAAGCTGTTTTCAACAACAAGTTTCGAAATCCCCACAGCGCTTATAATAAAGGCAATGAAGCTTATAACCATTATCAGAGAGCCATGACCCTGGGTAAATTTTGCCAGAATCGTTGTTAACGAGAAT
>Ga0255417_1034_pt1 | contig 9601 bp, 15 predicted proteins | sample ANMaggSeSYBR01G4_FD_182643 | JGI IMG/M metagenome (GOLD analysis project Ga0255417, IMG submission 182643) | Sediment cell enrichment communities from methane seep in Santa Monica Basin, California, United Staets - ANME aggregate JGI... | ecosystem: Environmental > Aquatic > Marine > Cold seeps >... | reverse complement strand
ACTGTTCTAAGACCGGCACGTATGTCCTTACCAATGTGTTTGGTTTGAACACAACTACCAAACACCACACCCAGTACTTCTTTTATTTCTCTTCCTGGCATATTTTCTGTCGTTGTCACCATCATGGTTACCAATCCTCTATCTTTCCTTTATTTTTAATGTATTTTTCTCGAATTTCATCTGCGATTTCCCCATCTTCAATGATGAATGCTCCCACATACCCACAATCTTTGCATTCCCATTTCGATCGATCTTGGGGCAGAACCCATCCGATATTTTCCGATCCACATCTTGGACAGAATTTCATAATATTTCACCTCTATTTGTATTCATATCCACATTTAGAACAACGATATATTTTACCATCAAATCGTAGCTTGGGATTTCCACACTCTGGACAGGTTCCAAGGACTCGTTCTTCTAACATTCTAATTCTGTTGAGTTCTCTTTCTGCAAGCTGAGATAAATTAATCCAAGGGTTGTCCTTCCACCATTTCCACACTTCTTCGCCCAGCGTTATTGTTACTTTTTTCATAATATCTTACTCATACAGTAAATTGAAAGACAAAGCCGACAATAATGAGTATTATTCCAATAACTAGGGCAATAATTGCTTTGATAATTGGAGTTCCTGGTGCGTTGATCCATCGTGCAAGATTTGGGTGTAAAAATGCACCAATCCCAAATAAGGCGACGATCACTCCAGCGACAATAAGTATTGTATTTGTAATTCCCATGTTATCTACTTCAGTTTTACTGCTGTTCCATATGCCAGCATTTCTGCTGCACCGCCCATAATTGATGAGGTCATAAATCTCACATTTATGATTGCATCTGCATCTAATTTTTCTGCTTTACCTTTCATCCTCTTTAATGCTACCTCTCGTGATTCAGCAAGCATTTCTGTGTATTCTTTAATTTCTCCACCAGCGATATTTCGAAGTCCTGCTTTGAAATCTTTTCCAATGCTTTTTGCTTGAACAGTATTTCCTTTTACCAGTCCAAGCATTTCTTTTATTTCTTTACCTGTTACAAATTCCGTATTTGTCATTATCATGGTTCCAAATCCTCCTTTTTAATTTCTTCTGTCATTTTTTTTGTGTCTTTTCGTTGTTCAATTACGATTGATATGAACAGAACAATCAGTCCTATTATTATCAATCCGATAACAAATCCTGTCACAAGATCTAGTGCCTGCATTATTTCATCCCAGCCAAGGTAAAATCCATATGCTATCCATATGATTATTCCACCTATTAGCAATGAGAATCCAACTAGTGTTCCTTTGCTCATATTCTACACATCCTTATACGCTTTAATACGTATAGACACGTGCATATACAATATGGTATTTAAACGTTCCGAAAAAGGGGGCTTTGCATTTTTATTGCATTTTGCATTTTTATTCAGTGTTTTGCACTTTTATTCATTTTGCTATCGAGAAAATGCAAACATCAAACACGTGCTAATACGTGTTAGATATATAGGTATCCCAAAAGGGGGCTTTGCACAATAAACAGCTCTTTTACCGTGCTACTTCGTGTTTTGCACAATAATAAAGTTCGGTTTTTTATGTAAAAAACCTCCAAAAATGTTAATTAATGATAAATATGATACGAAATTAAATGAAGTTAAGAACAAAGAGGTTTCTTCTTGCAATAATTGCCGGTACGATAGTTTATATATTACTTGGTTTCTCAAGAGAACTACCTTTCCAGAGTTTAACACCATTTTGGATTGCTGTCCTTTTCGGTAGTTATTGCTTATGGATCTTGCTGATTTACTTTTTGAGCGGATTGAGGAAAAACGAGGAGTATCTCCGTAAAGTTGAAAAATGGGATTCTCCAAAGAGATTAGTGCTGATGCTAATTCCTCTTTGGACTGTGTGTGCTATTTTGTATTATATGAATCCTTATAGATGGATTTTACCTTATGGAATTGCTTTCTCCCTCGTATATCTACATGGGGGTTATCTGAGGAACATCTATAGACGAGAGTTAAAAACATAGCTCTTTAAACCTCCAAAAATGTTAATAATTTTAATATCATTTTTAAATTGGATGGGATAATATGAAAATAACTGCATGCCCCTTATGTGGAAGTAAAAACGTTGGTATAGGTGGAATAAGCGACGGAGTACATCCTCAAGAATTTCTAAAACAAGCATGTAAAAACTGTGGATGGACGGGGACTCCTCTTGAGTTTGATACTGAAAAAGATTATCAACAATTCCTTGGTGAATTAAAAAAAGAGGATGAAATTCGTGATAATATATACTATGAAGATCCTGCAAAGGCTGCTCCTGTTCGTAGATATGTAATTCGTAGTTTTTGGGCAGTTTCTCTTTATTTATTGATTTTAGTAATCCCTGGGATGGTATATTTTTTAATTTCTGAATTAGCTGGTTTTCCAAGTGATATTGGTGTTTTATTTGCCTTTTTATCGTTTTTTGGTTATATCTATTTCCTCTGGAAAAAAGAACTTTGGAATAAGATACAGAGATAATTTTATTTTTCATTCTACCTCGCCATCAAAACCAAAATTAATAAAACCGAGGTGATAGATAAAATCAACGTAAAAAATTGATTGCAACACGAGATAATGTGTTACGGAAAAGAAAAAGAGAGTCTTTCTCCCATGGCAGAATTATCATAAAGGAAAAAAGAGGCGGCTTTAAAAGCCAAATATTAGAAAACGTCAGAATCAAAGTTGACGCAATAAATCTAGCAGTTCCCATCGTATTTCTCGTATTTCTTCCCGTTTATTTCTAATTTGCTCCTGTTGTTCCTCTGTTAAGTCAGGAAGTTCAATGTCATGGTCTAGCAATATTGTTCTTATTCCATCTCTTATTTCATTCTTCTGCTCTTCCGTAAGTTCAGGTATATCGAATCCATATCTCTCTAACACGTTCTTAACCACATCTCGAATTTCCTCACGACTTGCACCATCTCGGAACATTTCACGGGCTGTATTTTTGATTTCACCCTTCTGCTCTTCAGTTAATTCAACAAAGACAAACCCATATCCTTCGAGAAGAGATATAATCTCCGCCTTAATTTGCTCTTTCTCCATCTCTGGTAAATCTGGCAGATCTACGCCAAATTCAATGAGTAAATTTTTGACCTCATCTCGAATTTCCTCACGACTTGCCCCTTGCATCCTAAAATACTGCACTGTAATTGAGATCTGTCTTTTCTCCCCTCTTGATAGGTCCGGAAGATCTACGCCAAAGCCCTCTACCATTTGTTTCAATTCTTCACGTGCGTGTTTCAGCTCTCTTACTTTCCTTAAAAACTGGAGTCTCACTCCCAATCCGGGATACCCTGTGTCTTCAATGACTTGTGCGGCAACGACAGTTGTGCCGAGGGTTGCTACTAACATTGAAACAATCAGAATCCCCGTCCATTTTTTGGTATTTGATTTCTTCATTTTTTTTATACCTCCTTTTTGAAAAATACATTGTCATGATTAATTTATATCATTTCTTCCCAATTTATTCCCAATTCTATCCCAAAACTCACATTACTTTGGCGTTAAAACCAATATTATCACTGCGATAGATGTTACCTTAGGTTATTGTGCTGATTTTCAGCGATAAAACATAATTCCGATTCTATTGCCTATATAGTAAATCAAAAGCGGGTCTAATCAAGTTAAATTTATCGTTGAGAAACATGATTTGAATCATTGTCTATAGACTCTATGGGATATGTAAAAATTATTTATTTTATCTCTTTGTTGATAATATTAAGAAATCTCGTGTTGGAAATATAATGGTCTATGAGGAGTTTTCCGTTATATATTAAATTGAATACGGCGTATAACGAAGGAGCGTTTTGTGCCTGCTCTGCATTTTTTAATTCGGTCACTTTTAGTTCCAAACCCTTTTTCTTTGTGGTTTCGCTTAGTTCTTTAATGGATCTGGCAACCCATGGGCATTGATTTGAATAGATGATATTTAATCCTTCGTATTTGCTAAGTTGCTTTTCCCAATCATTGAATTTTGGCAAAGATCCTTCCTTTAAGCTTTTAACCATCAATTCAAATGAGGGTTTGGCGCTAGCTATAGACTTAAATTCATTTTTTAAAAAAAGATATTTGCCTGCCATGAATGGACCTTCACTTGTAACTACAGCAACACCATATTTCCCTTCCTTCTTTGCATCCTTAATGCATTCTTTGACTAGGAGTGAACCATATCCTTTTTCCTTGTGTTTGTTCGGAGAAATCCATATGCAGTGTATGAACATATATCCCTTTGCATCAACAGCTCTCCATGCATACTCTCCCGGCACGTATTCAATAAAACCAATACATTTGGTTTCCAAATATAATAGCTTAATTTTCAGGCCTTCGGAAAAACGCTTTTTTAGCCACTCAATCTTTGTTCGATAACCTTCATTTTTTGGATTTAGAAAGCATTTAGGTGGATATTGAGAAATATTGTTTTTGTCAACGTCTATGATTATAACGTCTGGCATAAAAAACAGTTATAGCAAGATCCATTAAAATCTTTTAGATTTTTGATTCTGTGATTATTGCGGTTCAACGATTGATGTTGCTGTCAACCTCTGAATACGACAGTCAATGTTTATCTCATGCCTGCATCTTCAAATCTTATTCTATTTGATATGGTTCTCCTGCGGGATGCCAATCTAAATTTATTGGTAACGGGCTGTACACCTGTTCAAATAGTATTCCGGAGATGATTTTCGGCAGGAATCCTAAAAACCTAAATTGAAAACCAATCCAGTCATTCCAATAGTTTTCCTTCCATCTGTTACTGAAGGATTGAATCAAAAATGCATTTTCATTGCGATTTTCGATGAAATTATTATGACAGATACCGTTATGATTTGAAAAATACTCACATATTACCCCACAGTATTGATTTTCTAAAAAATGGTTATGAGATATCTGGTTATTGGTCGAATAATAATCTAAAAGGAGTCCATGAAAATTATGATACATAGTGTTGTTTCTAATAATATTGTTATCTGATGCCAACAAAGTAAATGCTCCATTGCTCTCTTCAAATCTTGAATCTTCGACAATGCAATGGGAACAAAATACCATGAGCCCCATAAAATCAGCATTATTTATTGATACGTTTCTCACGGTCATATTTGTACAATTGACGGCAATTAATTGCCCAACGTTTGATGGTACCTCAAAATCACTTTTGTCTACATAATATAACAAAGGATTTCCATTGACGGTATTATTGTCTATGGTATGTACAAAATGTTTCTTCGATAGAGTCGGGCGTGTATGATAGCCAGTATCATATGGATACAAGGTAATGCCATCATTCTCAAAGGTATTATTCACAATTGTAAGATTTGATACCTGTTTACCAAAAATACCCAACCTATTATTTGATATTATATTATCTCGAATAATATTATGTGAATCTAATATCCTTACACCAGCTTTCCACCACAATCCTGCTTTCATGTCATAGCTACTATTTGTTATCGTAAATCCTGCCACGGTTACTTTGGAAGTGGTTATTGTAACGGTGTCATTCTTTCTAAGACCATTGATAATAGTACTGTGTTTATTTTCACCTTGAAGAACAATTGATTTATCGATAAGTACGGTTTCATTATAGGTACCATTGTATACAAATACTGTATCTCCATTGATTGTGCTATCGATTGCATCATTGATACAAGAGTAGTTCCCAGGTCCAGTACCACCAACATATAAAATTTGACCATGGGACAAATTAGATTGTTCCATCGCATTAGATATAGTAGATGAAGTAACACTCATCCCTATGAATAAAAATATAATTCCAAGTATCAGGGCTTTTTTCAGCAAATGAGATTTCTCCTGTTATAAATTCTATATATGATTTGTTATATAAATATTTAGAGCATATCCTGCCAGTTCAAAACCTTAATCTATGCTTTTAAGGCCAAATTAGAACTTAAGGACAAAGTCAATTCTAGGTACTGTTAAAATATATAGTTCAGGGGAAAAAAGGAGATGGCTTTTGAACAGGAGAACGGAGGCAAAATAAATCTAAATTCTTTTTAGCCATCTCCAATATACTATATGTAATTAATAATATTTAAATATTGACGTAATTTATAACGTCTATTGACGATATTTATGGAAAAAATGGCTTGAAAATTCATATAATTTCAATTATTACGTTTAAATAAATCAAATCTTTGGATGAATAAATCCACTAATTTTTTTTATATTTTCTCCAAGTTTGAATTCATCTGTTTCAATTGATTCGTGGAATATTTTTATAAGAACTGTAAAGAAACTCGGTAACAGTTGTACAACAAGTCCTTAATAAGCAAACTTACAAAATAAGGAGTGAGGAATGATGAGAATGATGATCGCAGGACGAAAAATAATATGGAATGGACGTTTTTACGAAATGCCTGAAGAAGAGAAAAAACTATTTGGGGATTACTAAAACTCACCCATCTTTAGTTCATCAATTTTTTTTGATTCTTGTTTGGTAAAATAAAACAATCATTTAAAAATATCAAGAAAATTATTTGTCACACAGAAATTAGCATGGCTTTTCCATATCAACATAGCAAAATTAAAGAAATGAGGGCACAATACTCAGATAAAAAGAAAATCAGGGGATATTCAGCTGGACAAAAAACCTTCTTTCAAAACCTTTCATTATAATGAACTTATTATAGAACTACATCATGAAGTCTATGAAGCTTCGGAAGACACATTTCAACTCCTTGAATCAATCGAGATAAATGAAGACGACACGGTTCTTGAGATAGGTACTGGATGTGGACTTATAGCACTAGAATGTGCACGTCAGAGGGCAAAGGTTATCTGTACGGATATAAATCCATATGCAATTGAACTTGTTAAGAGGAATTATTTAAGAAACCAGCCTATGTTGAAAGGAACTGTTGAAGTCCGGTGCGGAGATCTTTTCTCCGTGCTTAAATCTGATGAACGGTTTGACATTGTGATATTCAATCCACCTTATCTTCCAACCCGTCCAGAAGAGCGTATTGGTGGTACTGGATGGTTCGATATTGCAACAGATGGTGGCGTTGATGGCCTATCCTTGACTAAAAGATTTATTGAAGAAGTGGGCAAATACCTATCCAAACAAGGTCGTGCATATTTTGTATTTAGTTCACTTTCCGATAGAAAAAAACTTGATGCATATCTATCTAATGTTGGGTTAAAATCTAAAGTAGTATTGAGTCGTTTATTTAACGACGAACAGATTGACATCTATTGTATGTACTTTTAGATGCAGATTGCCAATGACCGCCTCTTTATGAAATTTTGCAACTTAGAAAACATTATATATCGAAATTCGATATCGTATTTCGATATCATGATTAAAAATCTCTACAACGGGTTCATAAGAATACATATACTCTATCATGCCGTTGATGAAAAAATCTGTGGCATTGATATAATCAAAGAACTACAAAGACATGGATACACCGTAAGCCCGGGGACCATATACCCAATTCTTCACAAAATGAATCAAGATAATTTTCTAGTTGCCCATAATGAAACGGTAAGTGGCAAAAGACGTATTTATTATCGGGCAACATCTCAAGGAGAAAAGATACTAGAACAAGCGAGAGAAAAAATCAAAGAACTTTATGATGAGGTCATACTAAATGGATAAAAAATCCTTTTTAAAAGGGTTCACTCGAAACCTAGTAATCGTTGGTTTTGTCAGTTTATTTACTGACCTGAGCAGCCAGATGGTATTCCCTTTGATTCCACTCTATTTGACCACTGTCCTTGGTGCTGGCGCATGGGTTGTTGGCTTGGTTGAAGGGGCAGCTGAAACTACCGCATCTCTCCTAAAGGTGTTCTCTGGATATTGGTCTGATAAAATCAAACGTCGTAAACCGTTTGTTCTTGCGGGATATGGGCTATCGTCGATTACAAAACCATTGTTTGCATTCGCGTATACCTGGCCATTGGTGTTAACAGTAAGGGTTTTTGAAAGGATTGGTAAGGGAATTCGAAGTGCACCTCGTGATGCCATTATTGCAGAATCTACTACCGCTTCGGTAAGGGGAAAAGCCTATGGGTTTCACAGGGCAATGGATGGTATAGGATCAATTTCAGGTGCAGTTATTGCTTTGATACTTCTGCCCATACTTGGATTTAGAGACATATTCTTAGTAGCGTTTACTCCTGGAATCTTAGCCGTTTTTATTGTACTGTTCATCAAGGAAAAGAACAGACCCAAAGAAATCAAAAAGGAAAAAAATATTTCTTTTAAGATTAGCTTGAAAGAGTTACCTCTTAATTTAAAACTCTTCATCTTGGTTTCAACCGTTTTTGCATTTGGACATTTCGGCTATGCATTTCTATTGTTGAAAGCAAAAAATATTGGACTGGCCGACGGTACAGCAATTTTCCTTTATGTCATATTCTATATTGTGTATACTCTATGTACCATCCCTGCTGGAATCCTTTCTGATAAAATCGGCAGAAAACCAGTTCTCATGATGGGGTATGTATTGTTTGCTGCTATTGCTATTGGTCTCTTGTTTACTTCTCAGATTTATGCTATATTGGTCGTTTTCGCGATATATGGTATATTCTATGCCATGATTGATGGTGTGCAACGTGCGTTTGTCGCAAATCTGGCACCACCTGGTTTAAAGGCGACAGCCCTATGAACATTCCATACATCCATAGGCCTCATTGCACTTCCCGGTGGATTTGTAGCCGGGATGCTTTGGGATGTGATATCCCCTGAAGCAACGTTTCTATTTGCATTGGCTCTCACGTTGGGATCCATTTTCTTGTTTGTATTCGTTAAAAACACGAAACAGTACGATTAGCATCAAATCAAAAGATTTCACGTATTATTTATGTTTATCAAGAGCCTCATTGGCTAACTGATCGGCTATCACATTGTATTCTCTTCTAACATGTGTGAAAACAACTTTTTGAAAAGAATTTTGCAGTTTTTGAACCTGATTGAAAATTTCCTTTAGATTTTTGTTTTTTACTTGATATTTACCATTCAATTGTCTAACCAGCAATTCACTATCGCTATAAACAAAAACATTTTGATTTGTAAATCTCTTTGCAAGATCCAAACTTTTCAAAACAGCAAGATATTCGGCTACATTATTTGTTGCTTTGCCAATGTATTCACCATGCTGTTTTAATACTGTTTTTTTGTCCTCTCCCCTTATTTGGATGCCTATTGCAGCTCTACCTGGATTGCCTCGCGATGCACCGTCACAGTTGATGTAGATATTTTTCATGTTCATAGTGTCAAACCAGTTGTCGGATTGTATTTTCATTATTTCTATTTTGGTATTTTTCTATGTTTGGGTAAGTAGATGGGTGATTTGATGCCTGTTTTTGTTTGGTAAGCTCCGAACGTTTTCTTGTAGTATATAAGTAAAAAGCAACATAATCTCTACTGGATGTATAATGCTATGGAAACCGGAAAACTTTGGCAAACCCTTGTATTATTGATTGTATTCTTGATATTGCTAATGACATCAGCAATAGCTATGTCAACAGAGGCAGATGAAGCAAAGGATGAGCCACTTTCTGGCGCTGATATTCTACAGAGTGTCACAAATGGTGAAAGGGGATTTGA
>Ga0255417_1032_pt1 | contig 9634 bp, 10 predicted proteins | sample ANMaggSeSYBR01G4_FD_182643 | JGI IMG/M metagenome (GOLD analysis project Ga0255417, IMG submission 182643) | Sediment cell enrichment communities from methane seep in Santa Monica Basin, California, United Staets - ANME aggregate JGI... | ecosystem: Environmental > Aquatic > Marine > Cold seeps >... | reverse complement strand
ACGCGCTTGATCCGTAGCGGCCATAGCGGCTTTAGTTTTTTCGTTTAACTCTGCTTTGTTATCTTTAATTTTTTTATTGTCTTCTGTCATGTTTTTAGTTTTTAAAAATAAAAAAAGAGGGTATTTTCCTCCATACTCCTTAATAATCATATACTATTTAGTAAAAAATCGCAATTTATTTTTCAATTGCATTTTTGACCAGTATTTTTCTGATTAAAATCTGTTCTTTGCTGTATTTTTTTTTGGCTGCGATCGTTATGGTATTAAGGTCGCTTTTTAAATTAATTTTTTGTGAAAAATTTCCTTGCGAAGTAAGAAGTATGTCTTTCCCGTTTATTTTTATGCCTGCCTCGGGATCGGTCTGGCCGGTAATGGTTATGAATGTTTCTTCAGTTGTAAAGTTATTGTCCGGGAAGGTGATTATAAGCAGGGGCGGAGAAATTATTTTGTTAATTAAGAACCAGAGATAAATAACACAGATAAGCACCAGGAAAATGATGATTGAATTTTTTATTATTTTAGGAACGCTTATGAGGTATTGAAATTTCGGTACTTTCCTTAAAAACGGATTAGCGTTTTTGCCAAGCACTTCCTTTTTTTCTTCAAGGTCAAACTGTTTAATAAGCTCTTTTGGTTTTAGGTTAAGAAAGAGAGCGTAATCGCGCAAATAATTACGCGCGTAAATTCCGGCCGGAAGAAGATCGCGGCGTCCGGACTCAAGGGCTTTTAAATATTTAATATTTATGTCTGTCCTTTGAGCGGCTTTTTTTAGGTTGTATTTTTTTTCTCTTCTGGCCCGTTTTAATATCTCACCGATAGATTCACTGTTTAGAGTTATTTTGCTAGTTGTGAATTTTGCGGAAGAGAATTGCTCGTTGGTGAAAGCTTTAGACTGTTCGTCGTCCTGATTAATTACCTTTTTAATTTTATCGGAATTTTTTGCTAATGTAGTAAATTGGCCCATGGTTATAGCTTAAGATGTAGCTGGCGGAGTCGGCGGTTCCGGCGGGGTATAGCCTTCAAACCAGTTTGACGATTCCCAACCCGCGTCTTTTATGCCTAAAGCGTTAAAGACAAAGCCGATAATCGTATAGCTTAGAAAAACAATCGCCATGCCAACAACCGCGCCAATCATAACTTTTTTTGCCTTGCCGACCATCTCTTTATTGCCGGCAGAAATTAAAAATAACACCCCGCCGTAAATAAACGCCAATAAAGTTAAGGAACCGGTTATCCCAAGAATCCATTTTGCCACTTCAATGCCAATAAGAAGAAAATCGTTGGCGCTATAATTACCGCAGTTAGTGCCAGTGTATCCTGAAGGACAGCCACCCGTACTTGGCGGGACAAAGGTAGCTCTAGCAGGCGAAACAAAGAAAAAGCTAAGACTAATTGCGAATAAAAGGATTAGAAAAATAAGGTAGCGTATTTTTTTCATGTTAATTATTTTAAGGCTCGTGGTAGCGCTTGAATCGTTTTGATATAGCTATTTAGTTTTTATTCGTTTATTGTTTGCTGGACTTTTTTCGCGCTTAAACCAATTATATTTTCAAGCGGTTTTTGTCCGGCAATAGCTTCGTTGATCATTTCGTTCATTATTGACTCCATAGCATTAGCGTTAACCCCGTGGTACCAGCTTTTTGCAGTCAAAACCTGTTCGGCAAATACGCCAATATCCTGGTCGTCAAGCTGGTCTTTAACCAAATTTCTTAATGCAGTTGGTTTTTTGGTTTTTTTCAAATAGATCTTGGCCTGTTCTTCCTGAGTCAGGAACTGGATGAAATTCCAGGCAGTATCGAATTTTTGTTTAGCGTAGTCTTTGCCGTATTTTAAATTATTAGGGTCAGTAAGAATTTTTTTGGAAACCGATTCAACCCAATAATTGGCGTAGTTAATGCTTTGGTCGCTGCCTTCGATCTGTGGGACATTAGTTACGGAAAAATTTAGCTTTGGAGCATCGGCTTTAATTTGTGGAAGCATATAGGAATAGCCGAACATGATCGCCAGTTTATTATTAAGAAACATGTCGATTGAATTATCAAGCGATTTATTCCAGCTATAAACTTCTTTGGCCGGGTTGGAGAAATCAGTATAAAATCTTAACGCATCCAGTCCCGGATTATAACTTTTATCTTTAAAACCCTCTGGCCGCATATGAAATCTTACTTGCCCGTTATTTTCCATCATTTTTGTACCGTTTTGCATCATTAAAAGCGTGATAATGTCAGTGGATCGCTCGATATTATCACTGCCGCCTAAGGCCGCTCCGGACTGGATAAGCTGGCCTTTATTGTCTTGTTTTGTCAGTTTTTTTACGTCTTGCTGGAATTCGCGGTCCCAAAATTCAGGCGGATTGGTAATGCCGGCGTTATTAAACAGATCTTTATTGTAGTACATGGCCAAGGTATCGATAAAAAGCGGCAAGCCGTATACTCGCTCAACAAGCTTTCCGCTTTTTGCATCCCGTATCGGCACGACTACGTCACCATATACTGAGTCAACAAATTTGTCTTTAAGTTGTTTTAAGGTAATGCTTTTTGTAGTTCTTTGTTCATAAACCACTTCTTTTTTAATACTGCCTTTTATGACCGGGTAGACCATCTGGATTGAAGTCGGCATGTGTTCAATAAGGCCCTTGCTTTGGTATTTACGGATCCAGGTGTTATGAATTGAAAAAATATCAGGTCCGCGGTCAGTCGCGAAAGCTTCAATTAATTCGTTCTCATATTCGTCATATCTTAGCTTTCGGTAATTTATTGTAACAAAAGGATGGCGTTGTTTATAGCGGGTAATTATGTCGCTAAAAGCGTCTGTATCATCCCAGACCCGCCAATAATCCAGAGCAATCGGTTTTTTTAGGTTTACAACCGCTTTATTTTCCCGTTTACAGCCAAAGCCGGCTGTAAAAAGCAGGGAAAAAATTATTAGAAAAAGAAGTGATTTTTTATACATAGATTAAATAAATAAAATCAATTAATTTCTCTATTATTATAACACGACTGGCGGTATGTAGTATATAGTATTAGGTAATCATGCATGGTATTATACTAATTTTCTTTTGGGCGGTACTGCAGGGCTTCGGCTAAATGGATATCGTCAATCTTGTCTGCTTCGTCCAGATCGGCGATAGTACGGGATAATTTCAGGATACGGAAATATGATCGGGCGGAAAGATGCATCTGTTCAACGGCTGTTTTTAGAATTTTTTGGGAAGAATCATTTAAATAGCAGTATTTTTTAACTGCCTCGGAAATCATTTCCGAATTGGTAAGGATTGATTCTTCTTTAAAGCGTTTGCGTTGAATTTCGCGTGCTCTTTGGACGCGTTTTTTTATTGATTTTGACGTTTCGCCGGATTGCTTGGCTGATAATTTTTCAAAATTAATTCGTGGCACTTCAATATGCATATCGATTCGATCGATGATTGGACCGGATATTTTTTTTCGGTAATTTATAATTTGCGACGGAGAACAGACGCAGGGCCTTTGTTGGTCGCTTAGGAAACCGCAGGGGCAGGGGTTCATAGCGGCTACGAGAACAAATTTCGCCGGAAAGCTAAGGCTGCCGGCTGCTCGGCTAATATTAATAACACCGTCTTCAAGAGGCTGGCGTAAATTTTCAAGAACCGAACGGGAAAATTCGCCAAACTCGTCAAGAAATAAAACTCCGCGGTGCGAGAGTGATATTTCTCCCGGACGGGGCCAGGTTCCGCCGCCGACTAATGCTACTCCAGTAGCCCTTACAATACTAAGGCAGTTCGGTTTGAAATTACTGTACCAATTACTAGGGTTTAATACAAAGAAGTACTTAATAATATAAGATATTGTATTATTATATTGCAAAAATTTACAGGAAGGAAGTGGGGGGTTAAATAATTCGAAACGAAATCAGCCACGGGGGGGGATTTATTATAAATAGGAGGGTAAGACAGTTAAGCCACATTGGTCGTAAAAATTTATAATTTTTTTTAGAAAAATTTTATTTACTATCTATTACTTATAACTCTAATTACAGGTTATAAAATTTCTCTTTAAATTATTCCGCTTTTTTGCGGTTTTTTTGTTGTATGTTGTGTTATGATTAAAATAAAGTAATTAATACAAATAAACAAATATTAATTTTATGATTAACTACGACAAGGAAGAATTTAAAAATTTTTACCTTAAAGAAACAGGTGAAAAATTAACAGATAAAGAAATAAAAGAAACAGAAAAAAGTCTTTTTTTAAAATTGACGATGGGACTTACAAAAAATAAAAAAGAAACATAATAATATTAACGAACTATATCTTTGTTTTTATAACTCTAATTACAAGAATTACGATTTAACTAAAAAATAACCCGCCTGTTTGGGCGGATTATTTGTATACAAAATTTTAATTTTAATTTATTATCTCTTTATTATAGTTAGTATACATTTGTTTATTTATTCTAAGAGACCAGACCAAGAGACCGATCACAATATAATAGGGGATGTATTCAAACAAGTAGGTAATATCATTCACAAAACCAATATTAACATCAAGTAGATACCAAGAAGAAAAAACAAACTGATACTGATAAATAATAGATTTGATAATTCCTATTCCAGAAAATAGTCCTATTGCTTCAAAATAAGCCAATGAATAACTAATAACCAGGAATCCTACACAGAGCCCAAGATATATGTATTTCCTTAATGTCATAGCACCCCTTTTTCGGTTAATGAACCAATAAATGATTCCTATCGCAAATATGATATTTGCAAACATAAAAATTAAATCTGTCAAATCATAATATGCCCAGAATAAAAATGTAAACACAAGAAGTCCAACTGACAACCATAGTCCAGTACGAAACAAAATGTTTGGTATAGTAATTTGTTTACCATTTTTTATGCGCCAAAAAATAATTGTCATAAATGGCAGGACAAAAAACATAAACACTAAGCTAAATAAATAGAGACCACCAAATGAATAAAAATCGTATATATAACCAAAGAGCCAGCAAACAATCAGGGCAGTAGCAATAATTAGACTTTGCTTGATTAGATTTTTGTTTTGTTTTGTCATAGGTTTGTTTTTAATAACAAATAATTTATTACCCTTTTTGTTAAAAAATCCCCTTGGAACTTATGCTCCTTGGGGATGCTTTTTGTATTAGTAGTAATATTATAGCAAATTTTGGAAGTAGGGGCAATGAGTAATTACCAGTTTGTGCAGAAAAATTATGGCAAGGTACAAAACAGATGTTTAATAATAATATGTTTTACAAATATGTGATTTTATAGCTATTCGTGGTATATTATGGGTAACAATTTAATTACCTAAACTTCATTAATGAAGCATGGTACAAAAACCAATCCAGAGTAAAGAACTCCTCGTTCAGTACCTGGATTGGTCTTATCTCGAAAGAGATATGGGTGGCGTAAGTCATCGCTGGCGGGGAGCTTTTTGGTTTTAAAGTTAAAAAAATTATGCCAAGTGGAAATTATTTATCAATTCCAAAATTTGCTATAGAAAATATTCATAAAATAACCAGCCCCAAGCAGATTTCTGACCATTTTAATTCTGAACTACAGAATATTACCAAGCAAAGACACGATGAACTTGATACGTTAATGGATCCTGTTTTAAAAATGGCGGTAACCGATAAGTATCTAGGGCAGGAAAACCATTTTTTTAAATTTAAAGATGATGGTTTTAACGGGGAAATAAGTTTGGACTTAATACCTAAAGATCATAGTGATTGCAAGTATGTGCCTGCGGGCAGAAAGAAGGAGGAAGAAATAGAAAAAAAATTAGTAAATTTTCGATGCCAACTATTTTCTAACAGTTTATTGCAAATAATAAAATTGAAGAAAAAACATAAACTCCTTTTAAAATACATCGTTGAATTACACGGACGGGGCAATAACACTGAGCAGGACTTAGGGCTCGCTCGTTTGCTTGGCCAACAAAATGGTAAAAATGTAACTTGTTGGCATTTTTTTATAGAAAAAAGATTATTTGTTATTACATTATATTTCACGAGTGCAGAACCTACGCCTTTTTCTGCATTTTCTGTTTCAGAGGAATTAGAATATAAATTAGATTCAAATGAATTGGAAAAATAAAAAATATATGAAAAAAAATTTAATTTTACTATTTTTAGTTTTAATGGCAAGCGGTTGCACACCTGCAAAAGAAATAATTGTAGAAGACGCTCGAGAAGAAGCTAATACTTCAGTTGTTAATATACCTTATTTTTACTCAAACGAAATAACCGACCCAAATACTTCAGAAAAATATTTCGTAAGAAGAGACAAGGGTATGAGTCAATGCGCTATTATTGGATCCACCACCCCAAAAACTAAAGAATGTGCATTATCACCTTATTCGAATGCGAAGATAGGAATATGCGGTCAAGACCGTATGGATAACGACCCTACTGTTTGCGAACTGATGGTAAAACACCATGATGGATCCTTGGAATTAGTCGCGAATTTGATTAAACCTGATTATGTTGAAGAAGCCAAAAGTTTTTATGAGGATTATTATTCAGGTGGAATAACCACTGGTGCAGAACTTATTGAGTTTGAAGCTCCTGATAAAATTATTATGTTTTTTGGATATGATTTTTCCGATAGCCATCGGGGAACAATCGCATATTTTGATTTAAAAACAAAAAAATTAGGGAAGCCTGTTGTTGATTATTATAGGACAGGCGATATTTCATTTTTTGGAATAGAAAAAGACAGCAAGCAACTAATTTTTATAAATGATATTATTTCGCCAAATTATGAGGCGATTACATATGAAGGAATTAAAGAAAATGGTATTTACCTAAAAACTGAAAGCAATGTAAAGAAAGTTGATTTTCCTGGAAATTACGATTTTAGTCTGATGCCATTTGTGGATTTGAAGGTAAGAGAAAATTACCAAAACGGTAGCTTCGCAGTTATTTCTGTACATAACAAGAATTATGCTTTTGATTTTGAAAACGAATTATTTATTGAATAAATTATTTTAAATTTTTAGTTCTAATTTTGCATAAATTAACAAAGTTAAAACTTGTTTACCAGGATAACCCTAAATATAAGAATTACGACTTTACTAAAAAATATCCGCCTATTTAAGGTGGTTTTTTTATTGACTTAACTAAATTTGTCTAATAATAGATAAAAAATAGATTTAAATGCCAGTATTGGCTAATACAAGGGTTGTATTATATAAAAGCAATTGATATATTAAAGGCATATTAAATAAGTGCTTATGGAATATAAAATAACAATAGACGATCTTCAGGAATGTTTTGAGTTTGCAATTAAGTATCATTTAGACCCTAGGAAGGTGGGTATTTCCAGGACGTCGGGACAAGCCCGGGGACTAGGCGAAATAATTGACAACTTTCTTGCAGGTAAATTAGTTGAATTGGGTGTTGCTAAAATGATTGAAGAAATTGCAAGCGACAAAGAAGTTGTTTTGGATTTTGATATTAAGCAGACAAATCAGGTTAAAGACGAACCCGACATAACGCACATCGTTGAAAAGTCAGGTTCATCTGAAAAGAAGCGCGAGCCAGAATTATTTATTGAGATAAAAAGAACTTCGCCTGTTGACAGATGGGTGGGGTTAACCGAAGAGCAATTCAGTACAATGAAAAGTCAGAAGTATACAAATGATAAAATTTTTATCATAGGTGCGTCAATCAAAACACCAGACGGAATAAAAAATCCGAAAACTACTGACCTTCTGGGTTGCTATTTTAAAAAGAAGACTGATTTAAGGTTTTCTGACCAGTTTGCAGATATAGAGTCTGTTCCAATATTAATTGGATTGGAATATATAATATCGGGCAAAGAGCTTGAAGAACACGGCAGACCTTTTTCAAAAAACGATTTGATTTATGAGACAGAAATATTTCCGCAAGCTACTAACTTTACTGCGAAGCAAGTAAGGAAAGAAACAAATAAAATTAATAAGGTGGGAGAAATTAATAATGGCGAGCTTAAACCATACGCTCCTGTAGATAAAATAAGTGATAGCAGTGGTGAATCTATCGATTTTGTAATTCCAAAGGAATTTTTTCCTATGTTGGTTACAGGCAAGCTGTCGCTTTATGAAAAGATAAATAAATGCTCAAGGCGGATGTACGTTGATTGCTTGTCGGATGTAGTGGTAAAAAGTGATTTTCTGGGTAGGTTCAAGTTAACAAAAGGCAACGTCTATGAATATAATGTAAATACGCTGGGCTTAAACCCAGTGCTTAAAAGAAATAATATTTGGGTGGCAAAAAGAAATATGGAAAATATTATTTCGGATACGCCCGATAGTTTAATTAAAAAGATCGCTAAAAACATTTAGCTGTCAAAGGTAAAAAAATACGAGGCGTTTAGCCTCGAAAAAAATGATTAATATAGTTTTTTAAAATAACATATTTTATGTCAGCGCTTTCAGCATTTCCGTGGCAATCCTTTGCACAAGAGGCACCGGGACGGAATTTCCTAGCTGCTTATAAATTTGCGAATCGGCAATTAGCCCCAAGGGCAACTTAAAAGTATCTCGGTATCCTTGGATTCTTGCACATTCCCTAGGCGTTAATTTTCTTATTCCAAGCTTATCTCTAATAATCGGAACATTGTGCCCACCTGTTCCCATATTCGCAGTCAAGGTTGGGCAAACTCCGTTTTTATTTTGTCTTACATATCTTCTTCTCCATTGGTAAACGACTCCACTCTCTGTAATGTCATCTTTTATCCTTGGGAAAAGAGGTTTGTCGTTGTAGTAGTACTTATTGTCTATATCTTCCGCATTTTCAAGAAGGTCAACAACTTGCTTACTGATGTTTTTATTTTTAAAAGTATCCAATTTTTTAAATCTATCATAATGTTTTTTGTGCTTAAAACCTACAATAAATATTCTCTCTCGGTTTTGGGGAATGCCTCCGTGATCTTTGGCGTTTAATACCTTGTAATCGATATGGTATGAATGCTTGCCTGATAAGCTCTTCTGATTTATTAGAGTTTCATAAATAGTTTTAAATGTCCTGCCTTTGTCGTGGCCTTCTAGATTTTTTACATTTTCAAGCATAAATGCCAAAGGTCTCCGTTTATCAATAATTTCTTCAATTTTAAAAAATAGGTTGCCCCTACCCCTTTCGTCGTTGAATCCTTGGCGATATCCAGCAATAGAAAAAGCTTGACAGGGGAACCCTCCTACTAGCACTTGAAACTGTTTTAAATCGCTGGTATTAATACTCCACACATCACTTGTATCGAGTTTTACGTCATTAGAATTCATATCGTAGGTTATTTTACACTGTTCATCAATATCATTGGCAAAAACAGTTTTAAAACGGGCACTAGGATGTTTAGCGCCCTCAAAGCCAATGCGTATTCCACCGATTCCAGCAAATAAATCAATTGTCTTAAATACTTTTTTCTTCATTTTTATTTTAAGATTTAATTTATATAAACAGTATAATATAAAGTTATTTTTTTTCCAACCCTATATGGACAATATGAGCAAAGAAAAAAGAAGCTATACTATGTCGAGGATAAGGTCAAAAAACACCAAGATTGAAACCATTATATTTAAGGAGCTACGTAGGCGAGGTATATATTTCCAAAAACATTACGATAAAATTTTAGGTAAGCCTGACATTGCATTGCCGTC
>Ga0255417_1006_pt1 | contig 9841 bp, 6 predicted proteins | sample ANMaggSeSYBR01G4_FD_182643 | JGI IMG/M metagenome (GOLD analysis project Ga0255417, IMG submission 182643) | Sediment cell enrichment communities from methane seep in Santa Monica Basin, California, United Staets - ANME aggregate JGI... | ecosystem: Environmental > Aquatic > Marine > Cold seeps >... | reverse complement strand
ACAATATCAAACTGCCAGCCATCAGAAGTTTTGCAAAATAAAAAAGGAGCATTTTCCCATCCCTTTTTATTTCCAAAAAATATTACAGCATAATTTTCATTTTGAATGACTTCAAAGCATTTTCTTCCATAAGTTTTTACATCTTCATTGTATCGCGAATCAGGAAGGTTTTGATAATCCCTGTAGGCCAGGCGGGTTATTTCAGTATATACGCCAAGATTTGGGTCCCGTATTTTCTTTCGCCAGCTATTTATTAATGTCTCCCATCCCTGGGCAGGCGTTTTTCCGGCCGGAAACAGCGACCCTGCGCTTTCAACGGTTTCTTTCTCAAATTCAAGCAGTTCACGCTTAGCTCCCGCACCTCCTGAAAGAAGAGCATCATCCAATCCGGAAATAATTTTACCGGCATAGTCATCCTGGTGTTTTATTTGAGAGCGGTTTTCTATTTCTTCCATAACCGCCAGCAGACCGATACCCAATTGTCCGCCTAAAAAGTATGGCCTTAACTGTTTATCTTCCACAAACCCGCAGAATATATCTGTAAATACGTCTTCCAGTTCATAGGATACTTCAAGTTTAATCTCTTTTTCTTTTTCTGCGAAAAACAGGACAATTCCCCTGCCATTGTAATCTTTTCCGATTTTCCAGTTATTTAATATCTCAACTGCCGCCTTCTCAATGGTTCTTATGTTGTCAAGGGAGGGAATACTTATAATAACCGCCTCTATTTCATAACGATCTTTTATCCCTTTCAAGTAGTTATTTGAGTATTCATCTACATCTTCAAGTATATTTGCATAGTCGTAAAGAAATGCTTCTCCAGGCGGCCTGCGATTAAAGTCAAAGCTTTTTTGTTGAAAAAGCAATTGATGAAAAAAGAAAGCATAAATCAAAACGCAGACAATAAATACAGAAAAAACCAGGATATATTTCTTCATTGTTTTAAGCGATAATTATTATTGGTTACCCAAGCTATTTACTTATTTATGGACGTCCCGCATTCCGCATTCTAGCTAACTCTCTGAAAAAAGAAGAATGATGTCGCTCCGCTCTTCAAAATTATTTTAAAAATCAAATAAAAAAAGCCCATACGTACCTATCTGATATAACGTATGAGCCCTTGCTTGTATCATAAGACTTCTTTCCCTGACTTGGGTTGTATTGAAACGATGTCTATGAGTTACGCATACAGTTTCTGCCACTATTTTTTGCTTTGTATAAAGTCTTATCCGCTTCAGGCTTCAGCCTATCCACCTGAGTGGCTGTAAATATTTTTCTACCAATTTTGTATATCTATGATATAATTAATTATATTTCAAGAAAATTATATACTTCATAAAAAATCCAAAATCATAAATGAAAAATGACCGGATAAAAAAGATAGAATCACTTCTGCCTAAGGCTCTTTGCGCCGACAGGCAGGCTGTAAGGCGTGAAATTGTCCGCTTAAAACGCTTCAAAACAAAAATTTTGTTTGATAAAAATGTTAAACAAAAATTTATTCAACTTGAAAAACAGATTCATGCCTCAATCAAAAAAAAGTCATGGAGAGAAAAAAACCCGCCTGCTTTAACTTACAATCCCTGCCTTCCGATTACAGACAAAAAGAATGAAATAATTGATTTGATCTCAAAAAACCAGGTGTTGATAATCTCCGGCGAGACAGGTTCAGGCAAGACCACCCAGATACCAAAGTTCTGCATCGCAGCAGGAAGAGGAATTGACGGCAAGATCGGATGCACCCAGCCCAGAAGGATTGCCGCCACAACTGTTGCCAGGCGCATAGCAGAAGAACTTGGAGAAGAGCTCGGCAAGTCTGTGGGCTACAAAATAAGGTTCAAGGATAAAACCAGCGGGGATGCATTCATAAAGATTATGACTGACGGCATTCTTCTTGCCGAGACCCGGAACGATAAATATCTGAACGAATACGACACAATAATAGTGGATGAGGCACATGAAAGAAGCCTTAATATTGATTTTATTTTAGGCATTTTAAAAACTCTTTTAAAGAAAAGAAAAGATCTTAAAGTAATAATAACATCCGCAACCATTGATACGGAAAAGTTTTCAAAGGCATTTGATAATGCTCCTGTTATAGAAGTGTCAGGACGTATGTACCCGGTTGATGTGCAATATTTTACTATAGAACAGGAATCTGAAGGCAGTGATGAACGGACTCATGTTGAGATGGCTGCATTTGCTGTTGATAAATTGCAGAAAAAAAGTCTTTACGGCGATATCATTGTATTTATGCCCACAGAGCAGGATATTCGCGAAACCTGCGAAATCCTGGAAGGAAGAAACTATAAAAGTGCGATCATTCTTCCGCTGTATGCAAGACTTTTATCATCAGAGCAGTCAAAAGTCTTTTCACGCCTGGCCGGCAGAAAGATCATTGTTGCAACAAATATTGCCGAAACTTCAATAACAATTCCGGGCATAAAATATGTAATAGACACGGGACTTGCACGTATTTTCCGTTACACTCCAAGATCAAGAACAACCTCTCTCCCTGTTGTTCCTATATCCAGAAGCAGCGCTGACCAGAGAAAAGGCAGATGCGGACGTGTTGAAAACGGGATCTGTATAAGATTGTATCCTGAACAGGATTTTTTATCCCGCACGCTTTTTACACCTCCAGAAATCTTAAGGGCAAACCTTGCTGAAGTTATTTTGAGAATGATTGCCTTAAAACTTGGCAACATAGAAGATTTTCCCTTTATAGACAGGCCGGCCGCAAGAAGCATACGCGATGGATTTGATCTTCTATTAGAATTAGGAGCTATCAAACCTGTAAAAAGGGCCAAGAAATCAAAAGCCGGAAAATCAGAAGCCGAAAAATCAGAAGCCGAAAAATCAAAAAAAAGTGATGTTTTTCTTCTTACTGAAAAAGGCAGGCTTATGGCCCAAATGCCGGTTGATCCAAGGCTTTCCCGGATGCTTATAGAAGCAGATCAGGAAGGGTGCTTAAATGAAGTTGCCATTATCGCCTCTGCTCTAAGTATTCAGGACCCGCGTGAAAGACCCGTTGAAAAGACTCAGGAAGCCGACCAGATGCATGCATTATTCAGAGATCCTTTATCTGACTTTATTACGCTGCTTAATATCTGGAAAAAATATCATGATGTCTGGCAAAAGGAAAAAAGTACAAGCAGAATGAAAAAATTCTGTAAAAAGCATTATCTTTCCTTTAAAAGAATAAGGGAATGGCGTGATATCCATGCGCAGATTTCCACTGTACTGCAGGGGTCGGGGGCCAGGGACCAGGGGTCAGGGATTAGGGGACAGGGGCCAGGGATCAGGGATTTGGGGTCAGCTAAAGCAAATAATTCAGAACAGGAATTTTACAGCAAACAATATGAAGTAATTCATAAATCCATATTGAGCGGTTTTTTATCTAATATTGCCGTAAAAAAGGAAAAAAACATCTTTCAGGCTGCAAAAGGTAAAGAGGTGATGATTTTCCCTGGTTCAGGGCTTTTCAACAAAGCAAAAACATGGATAGTAGCTGCTGAAATGGTTGAGACATCCAGGCTCTTTGCCAGAACGGTTGCCGATATCGACAGCAGATGGCTTGAGGCTCTGGGCAAAAATCAGTGCAAATATACCTATCTGAAGCCGCACTGGGAAAGAAGTAGAGGCGAAGTCGTCGCCTGTGAACAGGTAGGTCTGTATGGCCTGATAATAGTTCCCGAAAGGCCCATATCCTATGGAAGGATTAATTCTGAAGAAGCATCGGAAATTTTTATCCGCAGTGCGCTGGTTGAAGGGGATATTAGAGAACCCTTACCATTCATGGAGCATAATAGAAGGCTTATTGATGAAATCAGCAGCATGGAAAACAGGTTAAGAAAAAGGGATATTCTGACAAGCGAAGAAGATATTTTCGATTTTTATCACAAAAAGCTTGAGGGAATTTATGATATCAGAACCCTTAAACAGCACCTGAAGAAAAGAGGCACGGACGGATTCCTGAGAATGAAAAAAGATGATCTTCTCCGATATTTTCCGGATGAAGAAGAACTGTCTCTTTTCCCCGACAAGATTACTTTGGGAACCCACCGGTTTCAATGCAATTACAGTTTTGAACCTGGAAGCCGGGATGATGGTCTAACCATTAAAGTTCCGTCAGCACTCGCAGGAACTGTTCCTGCAGAATCTGTTGAATGGCTTGTGCCTGGATTGTACAGTGAAAAAATAGCCGCACTTATTAAAAGTCTTCCCAAAGATTACAGAAAACAGCTTGTCCCTGTAGCAAATACCGTAGATATAATTGTAAATGAAATGCTTGGGGAATCAACCTCTCTGATAGCTGCTCTAAGCAAATTCATTCTTGGACGCTTCAGGGTGGACATACCTCCTTCGATATGGTCCGAGGCTCAACTGCCCGATTATCTTAAAATGCGGATATCTATTACTGGCCCAAAAGGCGAGGTTATTTCTTCCGGCAGAGACAAGACTATTCTGAGCCGAAACATATTCAGCATGGCGGATCAGGATAAAATTGACGAATTTGAATGCGCAAAAAAAGAACGGGAAATAATTAACATAACAAAATGGGACTTTGGCGATTTGCCCGACACCATCACCATAACAGGGAAACACGGCACAAAATGGGTTGTATATTCCGGCCTTGAATTAGAAAATAAAAGCATAAAGTTGCGGCTTTTCCGGAAAAGGGACGAAGCCATAAGATCTCATGAAAAGGGCGTTGCCGCACTTTTTAGCATATATTTTTCAAAAGATCTGAAATTTTTAAAAAAGAGCCTGATCCTGCCGAAAGACAAAAAAAAGATGGCCAACTATTTTGTAGGGGCGAAGATTTTTGAGCAAAGGCTTTATGATAGTATTATTAACAGATTATTTAGCAGAAACATAAGAACAGAAGATGAGTTTTACTCATATGCCGGATCCACAGGACCAGACATAATTAAAAAAGGGCAGGAGTTAATAAACAAAATATTACCGGTTCTTGAAGTCTATCATGAAACAAGATTAGCTATCTACAATTTGGAAAATGCAAGCAAACCAGCCGGCAATACTCCGCAGTTTTTTAATGGCTTGAGAAACGAACTGTCCAGGCTTGTTCCTGAAAGATTTATGGATTTATACAACAATGAGAGGCTGAGCCATATTACAAGATATATCAAGGCAATTGATATCCGGGCACAAAGAGCGTCCGTAAATTTTGAAAAGGATGAGGTAAAAGCAAAAAAACTTAAAATTTATATTGACGGACTTAATGAGATGTTAAAAAAGCTTTCTTCCTTTGTGTCGGAAGAAAAAAAGCAGGCAATTGAGGAATACTTCTGGCTGATCGAAGAATACAAAGTATCTGTTTTTGCCCAGGAACTTAAGACCGCCTTTCCTGTTTCCGAAAAAAAGCTTGATAAAAAGTTAAAGGAAATTGAAAGAATGGTTTAGTTGTAATTACTCAGGTGGATAGACTGAAGGCTGAAGTATATCAATCATCTCGCAACGCTAGAATTAAGCTATTCAGCCCCACAGCAACTTATAAACTAATGAACGTCCCGCAAGCCTTTCAATGCCTCTAACAATAATATGATGTAACGCCCCAGGCGTATCTATTCTTGAACTGCGTGGCATATATCTCTTATGACATAAATTATTCGACTTGTCAATATATCAAGGAACGTCCCGCAACCCGTCCCGCAACCCAGGCTAACCCCCGCTTCACCTGACGGCGGCGGGAACCAAAATAATAGCTAAAAGGGGAAAATTTACAATTTGCAGACTATTTGCTTAAAGCCGCACGATATAGCCGGTCAGTGTGCAAGCGGTTGTTGGGAGTCCCATTCACAGTCGATTTTTCATTAGGTGCCTTTAAAATCAAGGTATGACCAACGAGTTTCAATCTATTTTCTGGACTGTCTTGGTGGCGGTTTTACCAAGGATTCAAAGATAATTTTTTATATACATTTGCACAAGTTTTGCTAATGTCCCAATGAAAATTGAAAGTGACGCCAGAACACCTTTTTTCGAGTCATAAAAAGCGTATAAAATTCTATCAATTACAGGTTTACATATTGGAAGTAAGACTTTTGATAAAAATGATGTGAAGGATAAAAAAATATGAATAATGGTAGGTAATGATGACGATACAATCCACCATGTACCAACTAAATATGAACCGTTCGTATTTTCAGGAAAAAGTACCCCACAAATAGGTATAATAAATACAAAAAGAGGCAACCCTAATAGGTAATAATAGCTAAAATTATCTGGCGGATCCACAAAACCTATGTTTATAGCCAGAATAGAGATCAACGTAAATGGTATACCAAAGGAAATTCCACAGGCAATACCAGCAAAACATAAATCAAACATTATATATTTTATTTCTCTAAAAAGGCTCTTGGCTTCTATCATCTTCTTAATCAAATAAATCGTTATTTTATAGGAAAAAATATATCCAGCTGTATTGAACACCGAAAAGAATAAGGAGACTAAAATACATTCCAAAAATTTTGTGATGTTTCTATCTTCAAATAGAAACGTGCGCCCCCAATATACTATAGGTCGTTCCGTATATCGTGATACTTTTTCTTGACAGGTTTTAGGCGATTTGGTATGTTTCCCTTGAAAATCCACAATTGTTCCATTTTCAAAGGAAAATCGCTCATGTCGTTTCAAAGGAAGCAACTTTCGGAAGAGATAACAGAATTGGTTGTTCGGTTAAAAAAGCATCATGATAATGAACGAAAAGCCGGTAAATTCGTTCCAACTAAAGACCCAGCAGGACGAACAGCGAATGCCACAGGCCTTGGGATCGCGACAGTAAAGAGAATAATGGCCCGTTACTCTCAAAACGAGGGGGAAGTTGTGGTACGCGTTCCCAAACGTCCCGGTCGACCACCGAGTCGAATTTCCCTCAATATACAACCTGTTGTGCGACAATTTATCCGGGCAGAAAACCTGCTGGGGCGACGTGTTAGCATAGAGAGGGTCGGAAGCTATCTCCATACAAGGCATGGCTTTGAGACTCCTAAAACGACACTTTGGCGGGCGCTTAAACGGTGGGGCTTTACTTATGGCGAAGGGCAAAGGAGAGATAGCTTAAAAGAGCAAGACCGTGTTATTTTAGCCCGCCGCGACTATCTTCGGGCAAAGCTCGCCAATCGGAACTCCGACGGAACTTTGAAACGCCCAGAGGTTTGTCTGGACGAAACCTATATAAATAAAAATCACTCTAGCCCGTTTACATGGTATCTTGATGATGACGGACCACAGGTAAACAAACCATCTGGCGTTGGACCTCGCCTGATAGTGGTACATGCCGTCACGAAAGACGGCTGGGTTGAAGGAGCGCAACTGGTTTTTGACGCAAAAAGACGGACTGGTGATTACCATGGCCAAATGAACTGGAATAATTTTTCAAAATGGTTCAAGGAACAGTTGTTACCAAATATTCCGGCGAAGTCTCTAATAATTCTAGATAACGCGAGATATCATAACGTTTATTCGGATAATTTTTTCCCAAACAAGAGCAGCTCAAAGGAGCAATTGCGGCAATGGTTGACCCGGAATTTTCATCCATGGCGGGAAGATATGCTTAAATCTGAACTTATGGAATTGTGTGCCCGCTTTGCGCCAGTCCCAGAGTACCAATTAGATATTTTGGCAGCTAAGCATGAAATGTCAATACTGCGCACTCCCCCTTATCATCCAGAACTCCAACCGATTGAGACTTGTTGGGCGGTTGTAAAAAACTATATGGCTGACAACTGCGACTTCACAATGAAAGGATTACGTGAAAGACTACCCAAGGGGTTCGCAAAGGTCACGTCTCGCACCTGCCGGAAAATCATTGCTGAAGTTATTGAACAAGAAGATAAGTACTGGACCGAAGACGAAAAACTTGATGAGCTCTTTGCAACAAATGCTGAAGAAGAATACAGCGGACAATGTCTCTGTGAAAATTTGGGAGCGGAATCATATTTAGATGACCTGTGAAAATTTTGTCAAGAGGAAATATTGAGTATCACGATATACGGAACGACCTATAAGACCCAGAATATAGCTAAGTTAGCAAATATAAAGCATCGTTTAACAAACTTTTTTAGTTTCTCTTCTTTATGGATGTAGGCCAATAAATCAATAGAACTTCGTAACGATTTTTTATGTAAGTCGAAAGCGCTAAGTTCAGAGCTGTATAGCCAAAAATCACCAAATTTATCTCTAATATTTGCTCTTATTTCTTCACCGAGAATCCAATCGATAAAACACAATAATGACACGATTATTGAATCAATAAAAAGGAATTTATCTAACCAAATATTTGGAGTTGTGGGTGACATTATATTTATCCAATAATCCTAACGTATAGAGTTTTATCCATTGTCCCGCAGTGTCAGAATACTGGAAAGTCCGGTTTGGCAGAAACAGTTTAACAAGCTCAGACGATGCGCTTTCTCAGCGGGATTGTGGATAAAACTTTGTTGGACTGTGCCGCTCTGGGCAGCGTTTAATTACTTACCATTATCTATGGGGATTGTAAAGCTGTGATTCTGCGTCAGGATATGTAAATTTCCGAAGTTTATTACTTTCATCGATCTAAAATTTAGCTCATATGAGCTAAAAAAGGCATTAGAATGGCCAAATTTATTTACATGAGGCATGTTATAGTAACTTCCGGCCAAAATACCGCCAGGTTTGGGCACACCTCTCCTGTTGCTCTTCAATGAGCTTTGACAAAGTAGATGGCGCAATCATCCATATAACCTTGTTACCAGTGGCAAAAAGGCTGTCTATAGCAGTAAGTCAGTCTAAATCAGTATGGAAACTGCTACCCCGATGGATGCAAAATTTCATATCCACTGGGACCAGACCCTTCCGGTATCAAACAAACCGGGCGCATTTTTCCTTTCCCGCAACAGGGACAAAGCGTGATGTCCTTGCCTGTGAGTTTTAGCATCATCTCCTGAACTGACTGGTTGACAACTTCCGGCAGATCCCGTGAAAGTCCGAGTAGTTCTCAGCATCTTAGAACATTTTCACGTTTGCACCGGTTTGCGAACAGACATACCGGATCCGCATAAAGCCTTTTGGCAACACATGCAGCAGGAAGCGGCGGATAAACTCGACCGCATCTATGGTTGTCTGCTCTGTCTGTCCGAGCGCGAAATTTTGAGCAAGTTAACATTTTTGTAGTTTATTAGGTAGCAATTTAACAGAAATGTAATTTTATTATTTGAAAAAAAAGGGGTCAAGTCTGCCTTTGACCCTTATTAATTTCGAGCAAGGGTCAACCGTAGACTTGACCCCCATTCTGACCTTAAGTGTAGTGCCCATGGACCTGAAAAGGTATTTCAAAAAAGCCACAGCATAGCCCGGTCCCACTCCACTGGCTTGATATGCAAAAATCTCCTTCGGATGTTACAATGGCCCTTTATAAGTAGATGACCAGCCAAATAGTGCTTTCAGCTTTTGGCTTGGATTGAATTTGAATACACAGCCTGACCGCCTCAGATCTAAATAAAAATTCCCAAAGTTTTTTAGTGTTACACTCTCTCCTGATTTAAAAGATTCATATAGAGTCTCTAAAACAGCATCTAAATATTCTTCTGATACCTTTTCATCAATTGAAAGACGTGACGCTACCCTTTTTGCAACCTCATTTTTCTGTATCCGTTTTGTCATAAGCAGAATTTTCCGAGATAGATATTTTTACACTGCATATCGTTTTGCATAACCAGCGGGCCCAAAAACTGGACGCAGATTGAACGGCGCTTCTTCCCGACTGCGTTAATGCTATTGTTATCTTCTACAGTGTAATCTTGTAGACGAAGAATACTTTGCCACTCACGGGATTAGGTAT
>Ga0255417_1030_pt1 | contig 10013 bp, 10 predicted proteins | sample ANMaggSeSYBR01G4_FD_182643 | JGI IMG/M metagenome (GOLD analysis project Ga0255417, IMG submission 182643) | Sediment cell enrichment communities from methane seep in Santa Monica Basin, California, United Staets - ANME aggregate JGI... | ecosystem: Environmental > Aquatic > Marine > Cold seeps >... | reverse complement strand
ATTTCAGCAGGATGTATACAGTTTCATCCGTTACAATAGAAGACGTAGCAGCATTTATACCCCCCTCTTCAATAGCACAAAGAAAATCCGTACATTCTTTTCTATTTGCTGCATCGCTACTGTGGTGACTGATAAAAATAGTCGAATCAATGTATATTCCTTCTGCACCCTGAAACTCGTAAAGGTTCATTCAACCACTTTTGACTCGATCATTCTTCCAATTTCTTCATCTATGTCTATCTTTCCAATTCGAACTAAACCAGTTGTCTTCTTTGTGAGACATTCAGGTTCGAGCGTAATGGAATATTTACTTGCGTGAATTGAAAACTCAATCCCTGCTGGCACACCTATTATATCATGAGGTATAAAGATGCCCTTATCTGTAGATTTCACTTTAAACATTCTTATCACCATCAATTGTATGTAATATGCATTTAAATAAACATTGCTTTTGTAGGCGGTGTGAGAATATATGGATTACTACAAACAACAACTATAACAATCACGCATGATTTTTTAGAACTTCATTAGAGATTTATCACTGTTTGAATAGTTCATGGTTTCACGGACCGTACGCGTAAGTGGCATTATCTGGTAACAGATGAGCGCTACAGACGGGGTCGAGTTCTTCAGTGCAACTGCAGCAGGGTGATGGCTTATGCAACGTGCGCCCGCCTGCGATCAAGACTGTACTCCACAGGCCGTGGGCTTGAGTGCAGCAAAAACAGGGAGATGGGGCGCGGTTTTCGTGCCCGCTTCGAGTTTTCAACCTGCACCAGTCTCGCCGCCTGTGTTCAGACCGCGCGCAGGCAATAGGTGTGTGTTGATTAAGATGCGCCGTCGGTTTGGTTGAAGAGATAGCAGTAGAGGAAGGTGCGGCAGGAGTAGTAGCTCCAGCAGTGTGCCCGGTGCGAGAATGTGGGTTAAGTGAATTAAACGGGTGTGGATTGGGTGGTTGGTGGCGGTGTACACTCGTGAAGAGGGAAAAGAAAATGTGTACTGGATCTGGGCATGGTGAGCGGGAAAAGCACTGTTTTTTCTATCACTCTTTCCGTCCATCTTCAAATGATAACAACATAAGTTTATAGATATCCTCTCTGTGTCCAAAAGCAACAAGTGTCACTTCACGTTCGTTCTCATCCACCATATAAATAAGTCTATATTTTCCTTTTACTCAAAGAGATCTATAATTAGAGAGTCGATATTTCAAAGGCTTTCCAGAGTAGGGTGTGCCATACAGTTTTTTTACTTTTTGCATCAATTCTTTCATCAATTCTTTCATTAATTCATTATTTTTTTTAGTTACATTCTCAATCTGCTTTTTGAAAATCTTGGTGTATTTCAGAGAATATACCATCAGATCACTCCAAAAACAAATTGCACAAATCATCTTCCGACTTAATTTCGTAGACCTTCCCTTCTCTTATATCATTTTCACTTTCATTTATCTGTTTCATTAAACCCTTATCACTTAAAATTTCTATGGTTTCTATCAAAGATTCCATCTCACCAATCAAATCTTCAAAATCTTCTTTGCGTAACACTACGTTTCCTTTTACCTCTTTTATTCTTACAACACCTGCCATTTTATTACCTCTATTTATGGATGGTTTAATAAATATTAATGTCTTGCCGTATTATTAAAAAAGAATCATTTAAGTGAAATGGCTTTTAATGAAGTAAATATGATGAATGAGATTCAACAAAGAACGAGTCCTTTGCGCATATTCCTGTGTCATTCATCTGGAGATAAAACCGAAGTACGTAACCTATATCAGCGATTATCCAGCGATGGTTTTGATCCGTGGCTGGATGAAGAAGATCTTTTACCAGGACAGGAATGGGAAGTTGAGATTGCAAAGGCCGTACAAACGTCTGATGTTATTATTGTTTGCCTTTCGCATAAAGCAATAAATAAAGCTGGTTATGTCCAAATAGAGATAAAATATGCTCTGGACGAGGCAGAAAAACAACCAGAAGGCACTATTTTTATAATTCCACTCAAGCTTGAAGAGTGCGATGTTCCTGAAAGATTACAACAGTGGCAGTGGGTCAATTTATTTGAAGAAAAAGGTTACGAACGATTAATGAGTTCTCTGCGTTTGCACGGTGAGACAATAACCTCTGGGGAATCAGTACATGATGAAGAAAATTCGAAAAGTATAGATTTAACTGATGAAGAAAAATCAGTGGAATCTGTCAAACAACAAACAGATTCAATTTCATCAGCAGCTTTATGCGATCAATTTACGGCAGAAGACGCTCTGGGGTTCGAATGTTATGTAAATGCTATAGCTGAATTCTTAACAGATTCGGAGACTGAGCCACCACTTACCATTTCCATAGAAGGTAAATGGGGTACTGGCAAATCCTCATTTATGGCTCAGCTTGAGAACACTCTCAAGAAGAGGCATAATCTTACAGTTTCTTTCAATGCCTGGAGACATGACAAAGAAGATTCGATGTGGGCAGCTTTTGCGATTGATTTTTTACATCAGATAGCCTCTCAGCAGAAATTCTATCACAGATGGACCGGTCATTTCATATTACTTTTAAAGCGCCTCAACTGGAAAAATAAATTGTATGTAGTCCGATTATTGGCAGTATGGTTTGCCTTTATTGTTTTCACAGGATCAGCTTTTATTCTTGTCATTCTGAAAGGATTTGAGTGGATAAATCTACTGATTAATGAAATTAATGGTAATATGTGGGAGAATATTATCTTGTACATTGGTCTTGGTGGGGGAGCTGCTGCTGCTTCGATAGGTCTTCTAATCTCACTCTGGATGAAATTTAAAAATATTATGGGCAATCCTCTCAATATGGACATTAACAAATATATTCAATCGCCTGATTATGAAAAACGTATTACTTTTATAGAGAATTTCCACAAAGATTTCGAGAATATCGTGAAAGCTTATGCAGGGGACAAAAATGTGTATGTATTCATTGATGACTTAGATCGCTGTGAAATTCCAAAAGCAGCTGACATGATGCAGGCGATAAATCTCATGATCTCACCCAATTCCCAGCTCATTTTTATCATCGGTATGGATCGCGAGAAGGTAGCTGCCAGTATTGCAGTGAAGCATGAAAAACTGCTTCCGTATCTGTTCTCTTTGAAATCTATCAATGCTGGTTCACAAAACTCTGCTAATGAGAAATCCCCTCATGATACTACCACTTCGGAGTCAGTAAACACTGCTGACATACTGTATGGTCTGGAGTACGGTTATGAGTTTATTGAAAAATTCATCCAGCTTCCTTTCTTGGTACCACAGCCGACTGAATCTGAATTAGACAATTTTCTTAAAAGTTTCTCTGAGCCCGAAAAGAATATCCGGAAGAATTCGTCCCGTTCAAAGATACATTCCCTCAAAATATTCAAGTATTATTCAAAAAAAAGATCAGCTGAACTAAGATATGATACAGGGAGAAACAGTGGGACTAAAAAAGAAGCCTTAATGGGAGATGTAAATAAAAAAGATGAACATGTAGCTGATAAAGAAGAACATCAAAAGAAAGAGATCAATGAAAAAATAAGATTAGAACTTGGAAAAGATTCAGGCAGGGTACGCAGTATTGCAATGATGGTTGCTCCTGCTTTAGATAATAACCCTCGTCGCATCAAGCAATTTATCAACCTGTTTCGATTAAGAGCTTTCATAGCAAAAGAAACCGGGCTTCTTGATATCACAGGAGAATCATCAGCTAACGATCTATTGACATTAGAACAGCTTGGAAAATTCGTTGCTATAAGTCTCAAATGGCCCCTATTTATAATTCATCTGGATGCAAACCGTTCATTAATGGCAGAATTACAAAAGGAGGCTCTAAACCTGGGGTCAACTGAATTGAATTATTGGAGCAGGGATGAAAAATTTATGGATCTTCTTCGTGCTGGATGTTTTGAAGAAACAGCCCCTTCTTTTGATCCTGAAAAAAATTGCAAACTTTCTACTGTGAATGTGGACAGGCTTCTTCAGGTGTCACCCAGGTTATTTTCTTTAACGAGACCACCTGTAAGTCGTGTAGAGAACAGGAGAAAAGAAATATTTGCAGATTATACCAATTCCATTGGCATAAAGTTCGCCCGTATTCAAAAAGGAGAGTTCATGATGGGTTCTAACGAATATAAGGATGAACAACCCATACACAACGTGACGATAGACAGGCCATTCTACTTTGGAATATTTCCTGTGACCCAGCGTGAATGGAAAGCGGTTATGGGGGACAATCCATCTTACTTCAAAGGTGATGACCTGCCGGTTGAGAATGTTTCATGGGACGATGTACAGGAATTTATTAAAAAGCTCAACGAGAAAGAAAATACACATAAATACCGTTTACCCTCAGAGGCAGAATGGGAATATGCAGCTCGGGCAGGAACTACTACACGGTATTTCTTTGGTGATGATGATTCAAGACTAAGAGAATATGCATGGTATAGTAAAAACTCAGGTGGTAAGACTCATCCGGTCGGCAAGAAATGGGCAAACCCGTGGGGATTATATGATGTACACGGGAATGTATGGGAATGGGTGCAGGATACATGGCATGATACCTATAATGGCGCTCCAGCTGATGGCAGTGCATGGGAAGATGGAGTTCGCGTTTCCCGGGTAAATCGTGGTGGCAGCTGGTTCCGCTTTGCCGGGTACTGCCGGTCGGCTTTCCGCCCCGGCTTCAGCCAAGACCTCCGCTCCCGCAGTCTCGGTTTTCGCCTTCTTCAGGAACTGTAACCCCTTTCTACTTTACCCCTTTTACCACTTACAACTCGTCGCAAAGCTAAAACATAGCGAAGCAAGATGGCTGTGCGTGCGTAAGCCGCGCAGCCGATGTGTAGAATTACCTGCCCGAAGGGGAGATGCAAAAAAAGTGTCCAAATCTAAAAAAAAATTGACTAAAGGGATGATTATCTAAAATCACCCCTCGTCCATACGTTAATGACTCGATGCCGCATACCGCTCAGCAATAAGCGCCCGGGTCAGCCTGAACTGGACCCTATGCTTGTCCCAGTCATACTTAGCACCCAAAAACTTAATGAGCCGCTTCTTGGAAGCACCCTTTAACTCATTTGCCTCCATCATCTCATTCACAAACAACTTTTCCTGTTCCTTATCAAGCTCAACCATTTACACCGCCTCCGTAGAAACAATAGTGGTCCATCCGGTCGCCACAGGTAATTTCTTAGCAGTCAGGATCAGCCCGTCAGGCATATCCTCAACCCTGTAACGCATATTCACAGTACCCGTATCAGAGGTCAGAGCGATCATAGCGCCCTTGCCCAGGCCCAGCTTATTGACCGTGTTCATATTGACCATCACAAAGTCGTTATCATCAGGCTCGTCGAACCACATGAACGGATTGTACAAATATATCAGGTTGCCCTTTTTCTCCTCCATCGGCCCGATATCCAGGACTTCACAGGCAAGCTCCTTATATTTGGGCTTTGTAAATTTCTGGACTATACTTTCAAGCACCTTACAGGCTATCCGACAATTACCGCCAACAATAATCTTTTCCCTTCATTTCAAATTTAAAGCCCTGATATTCCTCCCTTTTCTCGGGATTTTGGATTATCAGACAGTCTGTTTACCTGATGTTTTTTGGTTCATTTGAATCTACAACTCTATTTCAAGCAAACGGTTATCCGACATTTCAATATCCTGTAAAATCTTTAGAACTTCTTTTTTATTTGCAATTCCCTTTTTCAGAAATCCATTAAAGATTGCACCCGCTGTTATGACATTAACACCAAATTCTTTTGCCATAGACACGGCTTTTTTGTCAAACGATGAAAATAAGAAACCACGTTGTCTGCAAACAACTATACTTTCTACTTCTCCCTTCCCGATTTTAGAGTGTTCTTCCCTGAGCTTCAGATAATCTTTTTGCTCCTCCCCTGAAATGGTAACCAACTCTGCCTTATTAAATATCTCATAAGAAAATGTATATCCGTACATCAAAGGGGCCTGTAGCTCTTCGTAAACCATCGGCGTTATTCCGACATTTCCAAAGAGCTGGGTCAGTATATCAAAGTGTCCTGCCTTTGCAAACGCACTGGCAATATCAGTATCAAGTATGAGCAATCATATCAACCGTAGTCCACTTTCGATATCTTCTTTTGAGCCAATATAACTCGCAACCTTTAATCCCCTCATTTCTAATAATTCTTTAAAACCTTCTATATCCATGCCAGCTATTTCAGCAGCTCTTGAAAGTGAAACTTCCTCTTTAAAATAAAGCTCAATAGCTATCTCAACCTTCAAACCCGGCTTCAAATTTAGAAGTGCTCTGAATGCATCCTCAATAAGGTTATCAATACTATTGTAATATTTCGGTACTAAAACTCTTGGAAGACTCTTTGATAAATACATATCCATATATTATGCCTTCCACAGTATAAATAACTCTATCCTCTATATCTTAACGTTCCATCTATTGTATCAATAAACAGCTGAATGACTCTGTCTTTTTTGTAACTTTCTGCCAGATAGAACATAGAGGAAATTGTCGGAAAAGTACCTGAAAAACGTCTAAATTGAAACTTCCTGAAATATCGTTAAAACTAAATCACTATGCTGCACCCGGTCAAGTTTAGACAGTAAAGCTAAAATATTCGAAAATTAGACTTTTCCGACAATCTCGTTATATAAATTTTTAAATTATACATGCGGAGTAAAATAATTTCAGTAGCAAAATAAAAAAATGCGTTTATACATTCCTATACGTTTTTAAAAAAAAGAAATACAAGAGGGCAGCTGCCCCCTTAAATTAATGACTCGATGCTGCATACCGCTCAGCAATAAGCGCCCGGGTCAGCCTGAACTGGACCCTATGCTTGTCCCAGTCATACTTAGCACCCAAAAACTTAATGAGCCGCTTCTTGGAAGCACCCTTTAACTCATTTGCCTCCATCATCTCATTCACAAACAACTTTTCCTGTTCCTTATCAAGCTCAACCATTTACACCGCCTCCGTAGAAACAATAGTGGTCCATCCGGTCGCCACAGGTAATTTCTTAGCAGTCAGGATCAGCCCGTCAGGCATATCCTCAACCCTGTAACGCATATTCACAGTACCCGTATCAGAGGTCAGAGCGATCATAGCGCCCTTGCCCAGGCCCAGCTTATTGACCGTGTTCATATTGACCATCACAAAGTCGTTATCATCAGGCTCGTCGAACCACATGAACGGATTGTACAAATATATCAGGTTGCCCTTTTTCTCCTCCATCGGCCCGATATCCAGGACCTCACAGGCAAGCTCCTTGTAGTTGGGCTTAGTAAATTTCTGGACTATACTTTCAAGCACATTATTATGCAGGCCCTGGTAATCCATAGCCTCACCGCCCAGGTTCTGGGCCAAAGTAGACATCGCATCAATACCCGTAGTACTCTCACCGGAATTGTTCAGGAGCTGTCCTTCCACATTCATGAAACTGCCCGCCTTTGCATACAGGGGTTCAGTAGCTATCACGATGTCAGCCATTTTGTTCACAGGACCATACCTGGAAGAAATCACGATCAGGTTGTCCAATTTCGTCAAGGTAGCAGCCGCAGCATCGCTATTTGGCATCAGTTCGATCGGATCGCTGTCAAGAGTGACCAGCGTCTTTATACTGCCTTCATTGATACCGTCCATGATCTCAGAAATGCCTTTTTGTCCGGTACCTTTGCACAGCAGGTCAACACCCGTAGCATTCACAAAAGGTTTCATGAACAGTATCTTAGCCTGTGTCTTCAATGCCAGGTTCAGCATCCGCTTAACCCATCCCGGATCAGTATTGGGATGCACATCTGCTATAATAACAGACTCGCTGTCCAGTCCCAGTTCACTCTCATACATATCCGGATCGATATACTTGTTTTCATCTGCAAGATGCAGGTCCCTCCAGCCCACAGATACCACAGACGCCCCGTTCTTCTTAGCAGCCAGTATTCGCCTGACCAGCAGAGGATACTGGACATAAGGGTCAACGAACAGTGCGATCCTCTTTGCACTCTCAATATCATCAAGTGTAATACCTACACCAACTGTAGGATGGCATTCCGTAGGAAGTTCTGAATACACGCCCATTCCAGTATTGACCACAGTCCCCAGCGCATCAGCGACCTTACTGAAAGCAAGGGATTCCTCGTTTGTAGTATTCCCGACACCAAGCATGGTAACATCAGCACCCTTGAGCTTATCAGATGCAGCCTTTACTGCATCCTCAACACTCGATTCCTTTCCATCCACCATACTGGTAGCTTTTGAGTAATGGTGGGCCAGCTTCATCCCGAACCTGCACAATTTGCCCAGGTTCGCAGGACTACTCTTCATGAAATCAACAGCGAGTGCACCCTCTTCATCTTCCCTGATATACAGGCCGCAACCCATATTACATCCTGGGCACACGGTCTGGTAAACATTTCCTATCATTTTAATATCACCTCGAAGAACGGTGGAACATCATCAACATTCATCCCTGGCGTATACTCACGCCTGCGCTGTGCAGGAATAGCAAACCTGCTTTGCAAAAGCGTAATTGGAATATCGGATGGACACACATCACTGCACTGCCCGCATGCAATGCAGCTATCAGTCAGGTGCAGCAGCCGTATCATATGGTACATGCTCATCTTGTAATTGTCAACAAGGGAATGGAACATAGTACACTTGGAATCCTCGCCGCAGGCACAGACCGGACATACCTCCTTACAAGCACCGCAATCGATACAATCCGCCATCTGCTCCATGTAAAATTGTATGCGCTCTTCATCAGGTATCTCAGGGAATATCTTCTCTTCCAGTGTGCTGCCAAGATTAACCATGACATCATTCACTTTCGCCCTTATCGCAATCGCCTTATCACTGGCTGGTTCCACTTTGATCCGGCCCGCATCAATTGCGTTTTCCAGAAGTTTTACACCCTTATCGTTCATCACCTGACAGAATGTTGCACTGCCTGCCAGATCCCCGATCACGCCCCAGTTACCACATGCAAGATCTGCATTCACAGGTATCTTAAGCGTACAGAAACGACAGCTTTCGCGCCTTCCGTAACCTGCTTCTTCCAGTTCATCGATGGCTATGGCCTTTTCTTCACCGTTCTTTGTCTTAAATATCAATTTACCCTTTTCGATATCTTCGCCAACCACATCTTCAGGGTCAATATCATACATCGCAACAAGCATCTTCTTGGTAGTAACCGGATGCATACTGCCACCGCAGTTCAATCCCACGATATATGTATTATCCAAATCGATCATATCACGCTTGGCCTGTTCAATAACAGCCTGTGCATCACATGGTTTGGCAGGCATTGCAACCTTACGACCCATGGCATACTTGGCCAGGTTCACAGGTACCGAATGCAGACTGCCCGTAGATGCTAGAACCTCATCCACATCATCAGTGATGATCGGCACAGCTTCAAACTCATTGATATGTTTCATTACCACAACATTCTCGACCAGTCCCTTCTCCAGGGCTGCGGCCAGTACGGCAGTTACCAGTCCACCGGAAGCACCGCGCTTGCGTACATCTTCGTCAGTGGCATATCCTACCAGCATATCTCCTACGTTAACCATCTTACTTCACCCCCGCAGGTTTAAGCGGACTGGGTCCCAGTTCCTTTACCTTTGCCGTAACTTCATTTATGAAATTGGCAAACCTCTCACCTTCACTGGCAGATATCCAGTTCAGGTGCAGCCTGTCAGGCTCCAGGCCCAGTTGCTGTAACATCTCTTCCAAAAACTTATACTTCACTTCAGTCTTCTCGTTGCCGTTAACATAATGGCAGTCACCGATGTGGCATCCTGTGACCAGCACCGCATCCGCACCCTCCAAAAAGGCATTATACACATGCAATGGGTCGATCCTGCCCGAACACATGACCCTGATAACCCTGGTAGATGCGGGCTGCTGGAACCTGCCCATACCTGCCGTATCAGCTCCGCCGTAACTACACCAGTTGCAGCAAAACGCCACTATCTTGGGTTCCCATCCTTCTTCAGCCATGATCA
>Ga0255417_1029_pt1 | contig 10120 bp, 6 predicted proteins | sample ANMaggSeSYBR01G4_FD_182643 | JGI IMG/M metagenome (GOLD analysis project Ga0255417, IMG submission 182643) | Sediment cell enrichment communities from methane seep in Santa Monica Basin, California, United Staets - ANME aggregate JGI... | ecosystem: Environmental > Aquatic > Marine > Cold seeps >... | reverse complement strand
TGGAAAAAGTTTTAATATTGCCAAATTGCCATTTGCAACCGGAATACTTTTATTTTTTTTATTTTTTCTTTTGGCAAAAACCGCCGCCCACTTAAGAGCCTTGCTAAGGCTTTGCAAACCAATGATAAAAACCATAATTACCAAAACCGCGTTTAAATACTGCAACCAACTCGGCAAGCCTTTAATAAAGGCAATCTGGATAACAACCACTAATCCGATAGTTAAGATAAACGGAATTATTTTTAAATATTTTGCCATATTGCCTACCTATCAACTAAAGGGTTTAAAACAGTGATAATAATTAATTCATCAGGATCAATGATCGGCTCGATAATCGCTTCTTGCCAAAGCTCGTTATTTTCTTTATTTACTTCTATCACGCGGCCGATAATTAATCCCCGGGGAATCATCGGTTCCAAGCCGGAACTTACCACAATATCATCAATATTGATATTCCTGTCCTGGGGAATAAACGACATCTTAATAGTGAGACCCAACTCACCTTCCGCTATTCCGCTTGTCCTGTCATCGTTTAAAACAGTCGCCGCTATTTTACAATTCTCATTATTAGTAAGATTTACCCTAGCAATCGCTTCCTTTACTTCTGAAATTTTACCGACAAGTATGCCCTTGCCGTTAACTACGGCTAGGCCGGCCACAATTCCGTCCTTAGCTCCTTTGTCAATAATCACCGATTCAGTGCGCCCATTTTCATCAATAGCGCTATCGCGGGAAAGAATATTCGCTAACGAGTAATTATACTCTTTTTTCGACAAAAACCTTAGATTATCACGTAAAACTTTATTTTCTTCTTTAATATTTTCTAACTTTGCTTTCTCTTCAAGAAGACTGTTGATTTGGTCATGTAGTTTATCTATTTCAATTTGCAGGCCGTGTTTTGTTGTCCGTTCACTGTAAGTCGTGCGAATATCAGTGCTTATTCTATATAAGCGGCTTGTTATTGGATTTAAAGTTTTAAGAACCACTGTTTCAATCGGCTTCAATAAGCCCATAAGGTATAAAAAAACAAGCAGCCCGATAACTGCCGCGTAAATAATTATTGTTTTTTTAATTGTTTTTTTCATACTTAAATTCTGGCGGCTTAAAGCACATGCCAAAACATCCTGATCTTATTCGACTCTCGATTCATTGCCGGCTCATTAGTTGTATATGGCGTTAAAATTCCTCTGTTTCAGGAGATAGCACTTTATCCAATAATTCCTGATCGGCTAATAGTATTCCCGTACCGCGCACAACACAAGTTAAAGGGTCATCAGCTATACGAACAGGAATCTTGGTTGCTTGGGCAATTTCTTTATCAATCCCCCTAAGCAGAGCACCGCCTCCGGACATAATAATGCCATGTTCATAAATATCAGATACTAATTCCGGCGGAGTTGTCTCCAGCGTTATCTTGATATTGTCAATTATCAGCCCGATTGTTTTACTGATTGCTTCCCTGATCTGGCTGTCGCTCACGTTCACGGCTCTTGGTAAGCCATTAAGCAGGTCCCGCCCCTTGACTTCAATTTCCATCGTCTCTTTTAGGGGGGTAGCCGAGCCTATTCCCATCTTTATCTTTTCCGCCACCTGTTCACCAATAAGAATATTAAATTCTTCACGAATAAACTGGATAATATTATTATCAAGTTCGTTCCCGGCCTGGCGGAGCGTCTTCCAGGTAACCACGCCACCCAGAGAAATAACCGCTATTTCGGTTGTCCCGCCACCGATATCAATAATCATAGTCGCGGTCGGTTCCGCTACCGGCAATCTAGCGCCAATAGCGGCCGCCATTGATTCTTCTATTAAAAACACCTGGCGCGCGCCAGCCGACTTAGCCGCGTCCTTAACGGCCTTCTTTTCAACTTCGGTAATATCTAAAGGAATTCCAGTAACTACGCGCGGCCGAGGGATAAGAGTAAAACTTTCCCGATGTACTTTATCGATAAAATACTTAAGCATTTTCTCGGTTACTTCAAAATCGGAAATTACACCATCAACCAACGGCATGATCGCCTGAATATGTCCGGGTGTTTTTCCAACCATTAACCTGGCTTCCTCTCCAACGGCCAATATTTCATCGGTTCGGGCATTTACCGCCACCACCGATGGCTCATTTATAACAATGCCCTTTTCGCTCGTATAAACTAAGGTATTTTTAGTTCCTAAGTCAATCCCCAGATCCTTAGAAAATTTTCCAAAAAATTTATTTAACATTTAATAACTCTTAGCGAATAACCAATCATGTTTAGCTTCATTACCGGTAATAAAACACTTTTTATTCTTCGGTTTTTTATTTTCATTATCAACCGACAATAAACGAGAAACCATAGAATACCTTTCCTTTAAAATCTTTTCAGATTCCTTGGTTTCCGACCAACTGGCCGCGAAAAAACCAACCTGATCTTTTATTTCATCTATGCTTTCTATTTCATGAATATGATTACCGGCGAAATCACGTGCTTGATTATATAAATTAGCATGAATATCCTCAGTTAATTTTTTTAAGCTATCAATAAATTTTTTTGACTTCATTTTCTCTTTTTTATTCAAATCTCGCCGAAAAACAGTTAACTCATCATTCTCAACCTCTCTGGCTCCGATTTCAATTCTAATCGGCACGCCTTTAACCTCCCAGTCATTAAATTTATATCCTGGAGTATGCTCTTCCCGATCATCAAGCTTTACCCGAAAACCTTTTATGCCGGCAATAATTTTATTCGCGTAATCAATAACTTGTTTTTTATTTTCATCTTTATATATCGGAACGATCACGATCTGTATTGGTGCTATATTCGGAGGCAAGCGCAATCCATTATCATCACCATGAGCCATAATAAGAGCGCCGATTGAACGCCAAGACAATCCCCAACTATTCTGATGACATAAATGTTTTTTACCGTCTTCGCCAAGATAAGACACGTCAAACACTTTAGAAAAATTAGTTCCTAAATAATGACTTGTCCCACCCTGAATAGCTTTCCCGTCTTTAGCCATAACTTCAACTGTCGTAGTCATAACCGCTCCGGCGAATTTTTCCAACTCCGATTTCCTCCCTTTAAAAACAGGGAGTGCTAAATACTTATAAATATCTTCGTAAACACCAATCATCTGCCAAACTTCATTAATCGCGCCTTCCTTATCAGCAAACGCGGTATGGCCTTCCTGCCATAAAAATTCGCTCCAGCGCAAAAAAGGACGCGGTCTTTTTTCCCAACGAACAACATTATTCCATTGATTCAAGCGAAGCGGTAAATCCTTGTAACTTTGTATCCATTTAGCGTATGTCTTATACATCGCTGTTTCACTGGTCGGACGAACCGCTAGCTGATTTACTAATTTTTCTCCGCCCGCATGCGTTACAACCGCCAGCTCAGGAGAAAATCCCTTAACATGCTCTTTTTCGATTTCAAGATTTTCTATTGGCACAAAAATCGGAAAATACACATTTTCAACTCCGGTATCTTCGATCTTTTGCGATAATTCTTTTTTAATAAGCTCCCAAATCTTATAACCGTACGGCCTGACAATTCCGCATCCGCGAACATCGGAATTCTCGGCTAATTCAGCATTTTTCACAACGTCATGATACCATTGCGGAAAATTCTCTTTTTGCGGGGTTATTACTGTTTTTTTTATTTGCATAATATCTATTATTATCTATAACTATATAATTATATATAATTGTACAAATTATTTGCACAGTTATGAAAAATATTATTATTTACAATATTTATCTTACCCTAAATCGGGGGTAATTGTCAAAAACAAAAACTTCCCGAAATTACATCCGCGAAGCTTAAATATTATAGCTTTATCAATTAAACACGTTTAAATTTCTCCCAAAGGACCAGTACCGGAGAGGCTATAAATATAGAACTGTAAGTACCGATAAAAATTCCTATTGATAGAGCCAGTACAAAATCCCTGATAGTTGAACCGCCAAATATTAATATAGAAATAAGCACGACAAGAGTGGTTGTGGAAGTGTTAATTGAACGCCTGATAGTCTGGTTCACGGAGGTATTAACCGTCCCTTCAAAATCATCTTCGCTTTTTGGTAAATTTTCACGCACCCGATCAAAAACAACAATTGTATCGTTAACGCTATAACCGAGCACGGTAAGTATAGCCGCCACGAACGCCGAATTGATCTCAACACCGTAAAACTCGCCTAAGACCGCGAAAACACCAAGGGTTATTGTTACATCATGAAAAAGCGCGACTATAGCCGAAAGGCCATACTTCCAGGACGCAACCGGTTTTGAGACCTTGCTAAAAGCCCAGGCAATATAAAGCACGATCGCAATAAGCACTAATAATATAGCAGATAAAGATTTAGTTTTTAATTCTTGCCCGATCGTTGGGCCAACCGAATCAAAACGAAGCTGTTCAAAGCTGTTAAATGCCTGACTGGTGGATTCCACGCCTTCGTTTGATGCGTTGTCAGCTTCTAAAATCGGATTATCGGAAAATAATTCGTTGATCCTATCTATAATCGTTTGATGAGTTTCTTCGCTTATATCCTGAAATCTTAACACCATCCCTTGCTCGCCAATAGGCTGAATTACAAGGCTTTCCAAGTCTAAATCCTCTACCGCCTTCTGCACTTCGGATACAGACGGCCTATTGTCGGTAAATTTAAGTTCCAGTAAGCTACCGCCGGTAAAATCTATTCCAAGATTCAACCCCCATAATAAAAGGGCAATAATTGACAGTCCAACTATTATGCCAGAAAAAGTAAGCCAGATTTTTCTTTTTTTGATTATTTGATACATATATTATTTTTTGCTTGACCCTAATAAACCTAAGCGCTTTTCAAGCCATTCGCCATCAACCAGCTGTAATAAAGTTTTGGTAATAACTATGGCAGAAAACATTGAAATAAGGATACCGAGAAAAAGAGTAATGGCAAAACCCTTAACAATACTGGTCGAAAACCACATAAGAATTAAACAGGTAATAATAGTGGACATATTACCGTCGCGAATTGATGGCCAAGCCCGCTCAAAAGCGTTTATTATAGCAATACTTAAGGGCCTGCCTGCCTTAAGCTCTTCTTTTAAACGTTCAAAAATAAGCACATTAGCGTCAACCGCCATGCCAATCGACAGAATAAATCCGGCTAAACCGGCCAAAGACAAGGTTACGGGAATTATTTTAAATATCGCCAACACCAGGATGCCATATATACCTAGTGATATTACAGCTAAAACACCAGGCAAGCGATAATAAACTATCATAAAAAGCGCCACCAGCAAAAGCCCGAGCAATCCGGCCTTAAGAGAAGTCTCAAGAGAGATCTTGCCCAAACTGGCGCCAACTGTTTGCTGGCTAATAAGCTCGATCGGTACCGGCAAAGCACCGGCGTTTAAACGCTGGGCCAGCAATTTTGCTTCCTGAATATTAAAACTACCGGAAATAACCGCCTGACCGCCGGTTATCTTCTCATTCACGGTCGGCACACTGATAGCAAAGCCATCAAGAAAAATCGCTACCGGACGACCAACATTGCGCTCGGTTATCTCCGCAAATAAATCACTGCCTTCAGAATCAAACTCAAGCGATACCTGCGGGGTATTATCATTCGGGTTGAACTGAACCGAAGCCCGCTTAAGATGTTTCCCGGTAAGTTCGGTTAGCTGCCAATTTTTTTCACCACCCAATAAATCTTCCGGGCTGGCGGTTCTAATTAAAATACGGCTAACTTTAAATTCTTCAATATTCCTCTCGTCTTGTTTATAGAGAAGATGATAACCAAACTGGGTTTCAACGACGTAGGATATTGTACCAACTTCTTGTTCAAATACCGCGTCTTCAAATGGTTCAACCATAGCGCCCTTGCCAAACCAGCCTAAGCTACCGCCACGTTCAGCGCCGCCAGGTTCGTTCGTATATTCTTTTACCAAATCAGCAAAATTTTCCAGAGTGGCTCCTGATTTTATCTCTTTAATTTTATTATAGGCATCTTCCTTGCTTAAACCGGTAGTGCAACCCTCAATTTCATCATAACAAAGCAATAAATGCGAAGCTTGCACTTCTTTTTCAATTTCATTCGCGTCAAACGGATTCGTCCGAAAGCGGCGGTCTTCAAGTTTTAATATTTCAAAACCGATTGGACTCTGTTCATAATCTTCGGAAATTTGGCCAATAGAAAATTCCTTAACCTTACTCACAATAAAAGAATTATCACTCTCAGTGATCCAACCCATATCACCGCCCATATCTTTACTTGCCTGGTCATCGCTAAATTCACGGGCCAGCGCGGCAAACTCCCCTCCGGAAATAAGTTTTCCCAATATTTCTTCCGCCTTTGTTTCGGCTTTCGCATTTATCTCTTCGATCATTCCCGCTTGTTCATCGTTAAGTTCCGGCTCTTCATCAGATTCTTCTTTAAATTCAAGCAACGGAGTTTCACCGATCATTTTTATAGCCTCATTAACATCGCTAATACCGGCCAATTCTACGATTACGCGATGATCGCCGCCGGAAAATGAAGTCTGTACGATTGGTTCGCTAACGCCGAAAACGTTAACTCGCCTTTCAATAACATCTCTTACGCCCTCTAAAGCACTTGACTGATCAGCGGCCGGAACCTGTGACACATCGGCTCGGTAAACCAAATGGCTGCCGCCTTGCAAATCCAATCCAAGACGAAAAGAGATCTCCTTGGTTTTGGGCAGGTTTATTGTGCTGCCGGTTTTATTACTTAACCAATCCGCACCATTATTATAATAAGCACCGGCATCAATCAATGAACCGGCCAAGGCTAATATAATTATAAAAACTAAAGTGCGCCAGATCTTACCTCTAGCGCTAGGTTGAAAAAATTTTTGTAATATATTTTCTGACATAAAATAAAAACACCTTTAAATAGGCATAAAAACACTAAGAAAATTACAAAATAATCTTGTAAAACTATTTTAGTGCATAAACTGCTAAAATGCAAGTACCGGCTTTACTTACCGCAACATTTCTTGAATTTTTTGCCGCTGCCACAGGGGCAAGGATCATTTCGGCCTACCTTTTTTCCGGAACTATCACGCAGCTTCGGCTGTATAATATCAACCGATTTTGCCCCATCATTGGCTTGTCCCCCTGTATTACCGGTCGGTTTTAAACCGGCTAAACCGGAAGTCTTATCAGTCATGGTTTTTGCCGGCGCGCTAAATATTTTAGCTTGATCCAGCATGGTCGGGGCGGTAATGCCGGCCTCTGGCCTTGTCTGTAAACTGCTTATTTTAAATATTGAATAGGCTACTTCTTTTTGAATAAGATTATTTAATTCATTAAATAAACGATAAGCCTCCTTTTTGTATTCAATTAACGGATCCCGCTGGCCATATCCTCTTAAACCAATACCTTGCCGAACCGATGACATCGCCTCTAAATGTTCTATCCAGAGTGTATCAATCGAACGAATCAATACTGCCTTTTCTATTTCTACCCACTTCACCTGCGCTTCTTTTGCCTTTTGTTTAATATTATTATATAAATCTTTCATCAAATCAACTAGATGCTCGATTATAGCCGTTCTGGCTTTGGCTTTATCTAATTTATGGCCGCCCTTGGCAATATCGCCAAGTTTATCTTTTCCCCCTGCTCCCACCGGAAAAATAGTTGATGTTACCTGAAAAATTTCTTCTAAATTCCAATTCTCTATATTCTCTCCGGCCGTATGAAAACTAACAACCTGCTCGATCTCATTCTCGATCATCCCAAGGACAATATCTGACAATTTATTATTATTTTCCTCTTCATTCTCCTGGTTCGGCTTTGCCAATTCAAGAACATTTCTGCGTTTTTTATAAATAGCTTCCCTGTGTTTATTGGCAACATCATCATATTCAACCAAATGCTTGCGGATATCAAAGTTATTTCCTTCAACTTTTTTCTGGGCCGACTCAATGGATTTGGAAATTATTCTATTCTCGATCGGCATATCTTCCGGAACTTTCAAAGTTGACATGATCGATCTCATCCTGTCGCCCCCGAATATGCGCATAAGATCATCTTCGGTTGAAACAAAAAACTGCGATGACCCGGGGTCGCCTTGACGGGCGGCTCGACCCCGAAGCTGGTTATCTATACGGCGCGATTCATGGCGTTCCGTACCGATCACATGAAGACCGCCGCACTCTTTTATTTTAGAATGCTTTTTTTGCCAAGCCTCATGCTCTGGCGTGTTCTTAACCGGTTCAGCTCCACCAAGCATAATATCAACTCCGCGTCCGGCCATGTTTGTGGCAATAGTAATCGCCCCCTCGGTCCCGGCCTGGGCAATGATCTTTGCTTCTGTTTCATGATTTTTCGCGTTTAAAATTTGGGGATGGAGCCCGTTTCGTTCCATCATATCGCGTAAAAGCTCGTTCTTTTCGATTGAAATTGTGCCGATAAGAATCGGCTGGCCCTTAGCGCTGCGTTCTTTTACGTCTTTAATAACCGCCAAAAACTTACCTTCTTCCCGGCTATAGATCAGATCGTTTAGATCTTTTCTGACATTCGGCCGATTTGTCGGTATAATAGCGGTATTTAAATTATAAATTTTCGCGAATTCTTCAGCTTCCGTAACGGCCGTACCGGTCATACCGGAAAGTTTCTTATACATCCGAAAATAATTCTGAAAAGTAATAGAGGCGAGCGTTAACGATTCTTTCTGGACTTTAACCCCTTCCTTAGCTTCGATCGCCTGATGCAATCCTTCGCTATAACGGCGGCCATGCATTAACCGGCCGGTAAACTCATCAACAATGATCACTTCTCCGTCCTTAACCACGTAATCACGGTCATATTTAAAAAGAGCATGCGCTTTTAGAGCCTGCTCAATATGATGCACCTCACGAATACCCTTAGTTGTGTAAATATTCTCAACACCAAGCCATTTTTCCATTTTTGTAATGCCGGCTTCGCTAAGAGTGGAGGCTCGCATTTTTTCATCAACATTATAATCCTCGTCTTCTTTTAAACGTTTAACAAGTTGGGCGAATTTAAAATACTTATCAGTTGAATCTTCGGCTGGAGCACTTATGATAAGCGGTGTACGCGCCTCGTCTATTAAAATTGAGTCAATTTCGTCAACGATCACGTAATTAAGCTCTCTTTGCACCATCCGATCCAGGCTTGGCGCCATATTATCACGCAAATAGTCAAAACCGAATTCATTATTTGTGCCATATATTATATCGCAGGCATAAGCCTCGCGACGCTCAATCGCGCGGAAATGGCTAAGCCGTTCGTCATACTGATTTTCGTCAATATACTCCGGATCATAAATAAAAGCACTGTCGTGAACTATAACTCCAACTGTTAAACCTAAAAAATAATAAACCGGCGCCATCCAGCCGGCGCCTACCATGGAAAGATAATCATTAACCGTTATAAGCTGCACTCCCCGCCCGGTTAAAGCGTTTAAATATAAAGGCAAAGTCGCGACCAGAGTCTTACCCTCACCGGTTTTCATCTCCGCTATCATTCCGCGATGCAAAACAATCCCGCCGATTAGCTGGACGTCGTAATGGCGTTGTTTTAATACGCGTTTACCTGCTTCCCTGACCAAGGCAAAAGCCAGCGGCAATATCCGTTCAAGTTCTTTTTCCTCCTCTTCTTCTGTTTTACCGCTTAAGCCGGCTCTAAGTTCGGACGCTTTAGACTTTATCTTATCATCGCTAAACTTAGACACTTCTGATTCAAGGCCATTAATCTCTTCAATTATTGGCGCAAATGTATTAATCAACTTTTCGTTCGGATCCTTAAATATTTTTGAAAATAATTTCAACATAAATATATAAACTACTATAAAATAAAAAAATCTCTTAGAGACTGTTTAAAAAGTTACTTTACGCAACGAAATTATACTACGTTTAGTTATAAAAAGCAAGCAAAACCCCTTTTGTCATCCTGGAATTTTTCTTTAAGCAAAGCGTAAAGAAAAATATCCGGGATCCAGGGTAGTGTAGTACGAATATTAAATGCCTATTAATGATAATGCGTAAGATATAATAGTCTTTATTGGATTATTGTATATCTGTGCGGCTATACTCTGGATCCCGGATAAATTTTTGTCGTTTCACTCCAAAAAATTTTCCAGGATGACAAAAAAGAGATTTTTTTGTAACTA
>Ga0255417_1028_pt1 | contig 10396 bp, 5 predicted proteins | sample ANMaggSeSYBR01G4_FD_182643 | JGI IMG/M metagenome (GOLD analysis project Ga0255417, IMG submission 182643) | Sediment cell enrichment communities from methane seep in Santa Monica Basin, California, United Staets - ANME aggregate JGI... | ecosystem: Environmental > Aquatic > Marine > Cold seeps >... | reverse complement strand
TGAAAGCTCATCGCGGAGTGGTGTGTTTTCTTCAAATAATGGGGGTTGGTCTTTTTGTTCTTTTGTATTGGTTTTGATAGGCATTGCTGAATTATCCTCAAGTTGACGTAAGAGATCATTTGCTCGATTAAGGACTGGATTTGGCATGCCCGCTAATCGGGCAACATGGATTCCGTAACTTTTATCTGTTCCACCTTCCACAATTTTATGCAGGAAAACTACTTCTCGATTTGATTCAATTACTGCGACATTGAAATTGCTGACTTGCGGGAGAAAATCGGGAAGAACGGTTAGTTCATGGTAATGAGTTGCAAATAAAGTGCGGGCTTTTAATTTTGGATGGTTGTGAATGAATTCAATGACTGACCAGGCGATGGATAACCCATCATACGTACTTGTACCACGGCCAATCTCATCAAGTATAAGCAAACTTCGATTAGAAGCATTGTTTAGAATGTTTGCAGTTTCTACCATTTCAACCATAAAGGTTGATTGGCCAGCGTGGATTTCATCCTGGGCACCGATGCGTGTGAAAATTCTGTCAACAAGACCGATCCTTGCGGAATTTGCAGGTACGAATGATCCAATCTGTGCTAAAAGGACGATTAATGCGACCTGTCGTAAATAAGTGCTCTTTCCGCTCATATTTGGACCAGTTATGATATGGATCAAGCTGTTCTGATCAATCTCTGTATTGTTTGCGATAAATGAATTATCCTGTAATGTCTTTTCAACAACAGGATGGCGGCCGTCAGAAATAGCTATTTGGGTATTTTTTTCTAGTTTTGGGCGACAGTAGTTATTTACTGCAGCAGTTTCAGCGAGAGAAATGAAAACGTCAATTGCAGATATATAATTCGCCAATTTTCTGAATTTATTAATTGATCTGGACAATTTCTTACATAACTCGTGGAATAGATGAGATTCAATGGATTTAATTTCTTCTTCCGCATTTAATACTATTGATTCATATTCTTTCAATTCTGGTGTGATAAATCGTTCGGCATTGACGAGCGTTTGTTTACGAATGTATTCTTCGGGTGTTTTACTTAGATAGCTGTTTGTGATCTCAATGTAATAACCAAATACTTTGTTATATCCAACTTTGAGAGATTTAATTTCGTGTTTATCTTTTTCTCTTTTTTCTAAATCGGCAATCCAGTCCCGTGCATGCTGTGATGCAGTGATCACATCATCTAGTTTTGAGGAATACCCATTTTTTATGACACCAATGTGTTGAAGTGTCGCGGGAGAATCTTCAGAAATCGAGGACTCGAGAAGTGATAATTCGGCTTTACAGTTTTCAACGGATGAATTATTTGGAGGAATAACTAGTGTGGACTTTTTCAAAATTCCAATAATCTCAGGGATAAGTTTCAAGGTATCTTTCAGTGAAAGGAGATCTCTTGGTACGGCATGCATACTGACGAAGCGATTTGCAATTCTCTCGATATCAGAAAGTTTTTTCAACAGTTCTCTTAGCTCAATTCTGAGCATGCCATTATCTAAGAAATACTGTACTGAATCCAATCGATCATTAATTGCCTGAATATTTATTAAAGGTTGGTTGATCCATTGAAAAATGCGTCGTTTTCCCATTGGTGTAACAGTTTTGTCGATAACACTCAACAAAGAGCCAGTACCGTTTGTCCCCCGAAGCGTTTTTGTTAACTCGAGGTTTCGCCTTGTCGCCATATCAAGCACCATAAAATCTTCGATGGAATACAGATACGGATTTTTATGAGCATCAATAATAGATGAATCTGTTGTATTCAGATAATCCAATAATCCCCCAAGCGCACATACTGCAATTGGTTTATCCCTTAATCCCAAACCATCTAAAAAAGAAATCCCATATGTTTGTTTAATCAATTGGTCACAGCGGCTATATTCAAATTTCCAGTCCGGGAGTTTTGTCAGATGAGAATGAATCTGTTGTTCAATAAGGAGTGATTCGGGATGGATTATCTCTGCAGGAGAGATTCTGCTTATTTCAGCATGCAATTTGTTGTGGATGGAGTTGTCCGAAAATTCCGTTACTCCAGAATCTCCAGTTGAAACATCAAGATAAGCGAGTCCGACAATATTTTCTGATTGATAAACCGAAAGCAGGAAGTTGTTTTGTTCCGTTTTCAGCATCCCAGGTTCAATAAGTGTGCCAGGTGTGACCACACGGATAACTTCTCTGGGAAATAACCCCTTTTGCGGTTGCTCTCCGATTTGTTCGCAAATGGCTACATGATAGCCTTTGTTAATCAATTTTGAGATGTAATTATCAGCTGCATGATAAGGAATTCCCGCCATTGGTATACGCTGGCCTTTAGAAACTTTCCGGGAGGTTAAGACAATATTTAGTTCTTTTGATGTTGTTTTTGCATCTTCATCAAAAGTCTCATAAAAATCTCCCAGTCTAAAGAATAAAATAGCCTCCGGGTAATTTTTCTTAATATTCAGATATTGAGTTCGTATCGGAGTGGTTTTAATTGTCGCCATTTTGGGATTTATATGATCTATAATTCCAGGTCAAACTCACGGTCAAGGTTTTGTGTTCTCTTAAAAGCAATATCACTGAAAATATTTTCCTGGAAAGCTTGAATGGCATGGTTCTTGACCAGTTCTAACAATGAGAGAAATGTGATAACTACATCCATGCGAGAGCTTCCAGCAATCAAGGCTGAAAAATTTACTTCCGATTGCGTCCTGAGAATTTCTTTAATTTCAACAATCCTGTTCTTGATGGTGAGCGCCGATATAGTTACTACTTCACTCAGCGGTGTTTCGTTCTCATTTCTGAAATGGGTATCCATCAAGATATCAATCAGGTCATAAACACTTACGTTTGCTAAATCAAGATGTTCGATAATTATTGGCGGTGATGCAACACGGAAATATGATCTGAGTCCTTTTTCTTGACGGTCATTTAACCACTCGGCAATATTTTTGAATTTTTTATATTCAATTAGCTGTTTTGTCAGTTGGTCACCAATATCTTCCTGGGATTCATCGTCAGTTTCTTGTGAAGATGGTAGTAGAATTGATGATTTGATAAAGACAAGTTTTGCAGCAATAACCAGAAAAGCTGATACCTCAACAGGATCTTGATCAGAAAGCGCCTGGATATGCCGTAAATATTGATCAGTGACTCTGGCGAGTGATAATTTGGTAATATCTAATTCGGCGTTTTCAATTAATTGAAGGAGAAGATCCAGAGGGCCTTCGAAAACGTCTGTGGATATTTTATAGTCAAAAGATGATTGCCAGAGTGAGGGTAAAACCATGCGAGCAATTATAGCAGAGTGGTATTATCTTTAAAAAGAAAATAATATATTAAATTGTTGAAAATAATTCATGGATGATAAAACAAAAAAAACAAAAGATGAAACCCCAATCGAATTAATGGAACGGTTGGGAATTGAATTTAAAGATATTCATTTGCTCACAAGGGCTCTCACACATCGGTCATATCTTAATGAACACCCGGAAGCGTTAGAAGATAATGAACGCCTCGAATTTCTTGGAGATGCTGTATTGGATTTTCTGGTGGGTGAATGGCTGTATAATCGTTTTCCTGAGATGAAAGAAGGGGATTTGACACAAATGCGATCCGCATTTGTTCAAACGGGACAATTGGCTGATTTTGCATCGAATCTAGACCTGTCAAATGCGGTTAGATTAGGGCACGGTGAGGTAAAATCGGGCGGAAAGCTCAGGAATACACTGCTTTGTGACGTGTTTGAGGCATTTATAGGTGCAATGCTTTTAGACCAGGGAATTAATGTTGTTAAGAAATTTATTTACCCTTTATTGGAAGGTGCTGTAGCCGATATTATCGAGCAGCGGAAAAATGAGGATCCAAAATCATTATTACAAGAATGGGCTCAGGCAAATGGTTATAATCCACCGAAATACCATACTATCAAGGTAACCGGCCCTGATCACGCAAAAATATTTGAAGTTGAAGCAAGAGTTAATAATAAAGGTGTAGGTTGCGGAAAAGCAAAAAGCAAACAATCAGCGGAAAAGGTCGCAGCGAAGAAAGCGCTTGAAATGATCAATAAAGAAAATAGCCATGGTTAATCATCTGATTTCTTTGGAATTGCAGGGATATAAGACTTTTGCCAATAAGACTGATTTTCATTTTCCTGCACAGCTCACTGCAATCGTAGGACCTAATGGCTCCGGAAAATCAAATATTGCAGACGCAGTCCGCTGGGTGTTGGGCGAACAGGCTTATAGCTTACTCCGGGGGAAGAAAACAATTGATATGATCTTTACGGGGTCTGAGCAGCGCCCGCGGGCATCTATGGCATCGGTTTCTATCACACTTGATAATTCCAGCGGTTGGCTGCCGATCGATTTTAATGAAGTGAATATAACTCGACGTGCATATCGCAGCGGAGAGAATGAATATCTGATAAATAATCAGCGGGTTCGTTTAAGAGAAATTAATGAGCTCCTGGCTAACTCTGGTCTTGCTGAACGAAATTATACGATCATTGGGCAGGGCCTTGTTGACTCTGCATTGAGCATAAAGCCTGAAGACCGCCGAAGGTTTTTTGAGGAAGCAGCCGGAATAGGCTTGTACAGATCACGCAGGGCAGAAGCAAATCAAAAATTAGATAAAACTTATCGCAATGTGGAGCGAGTAACGGACATCATCAACGAACTTCAGCCTAGAATTCGTACTCTGGAAAAACAGCAGGAAAAATCAAAAACATATCTGCAAATAGATGCAGATTTGAAATTGCTTTTGAAAGATTGGTATGGTTACTACTGGCATTCTACTCAAAAAAATTTGGGAGCGGCCGTTGCATTTAATGCTCAACAACAAAATAAGTTAGATAAAAGCCGAGTTGTCAGGCAGGATGAGGAAGAAAAATTAAAAAATTCCAAAAATAACCTTCAAACAAAACGTGAAAAGTTATCACACCTCCATCATGACTTATCTGATCTGCATACATCTAAAGAAGATAATATGCGCAAACTGGCCGTTCTTGAGGAACGACAAAAATCAATGAAATCAAGAATTATTGAATTCGAAGGTTTAGTTGCCTCCTCTCTTGATAACAAAGACGGACTGGAAGAAGATGTAAATGAAATAAAAGAGCAAGAAAAAAGGAATATAAAGGAATTCTCCTCGATCGATCATTTATTATCCGAAGCAAAGGAATCCCTTGAGAACCGTTTGAATCAGCGCTCAGAAATAAATAGTTTGATCTACAGTAATGAAAAAGAGATCAATTCAATTAATCAGGAAACATTGCGTTTAAGTACATTAATCGGTGGAATGGATCGTCAAATAAACATTCAAACATCAGACAAAGAGGAAATAAGAGTAATAAATATAGAAACAAAGACGGTTTTCTCTCGATCGGCTGATGAGCTTGTAAAAAGCAGACAAATTATTGGTGAAAAGAAGAAAGTAATAAGCACTCTAAAGGAGAATTTGCTTTCATTGGAAAGCAAATTAGGCGATAAAAGAAAAGACTTGCAGAATTTTGAACAAATAAAACAGAAAAATGATCGCAATATTTCCAGATTACAGTCCGATCACGGTTTATTGGAAGAAGCTGAAAGTGCGATGGTTGGTTTTTCATCAGGGGCAAAAAATATACTTGAAGCGGCAAAAAATGGAAAACTCACCGGGAATTATTCTATATTGATGGAATATCTCGCTATACCTGAGGAGTTTGAGATCGCGCTTGCTTCAGCTTTAGGATCGCTCGCAGAAGGAATAATATTGGATTCCGATCAAGATACTAAAGTAGTCCTAAATTACATCAAGAACGAGAAAATGCCAAGGACGACACTCATAAGAAACATATCCGGTATGCGTGTAGCTGGAAGATCGTTGTCGTTGGAGGGTGATCATATAACAGCCCTGGACTTATTGCCCAAGGAAAAACGCAAGGAACCTTTTCTTAATTATTTACTTTCGCGGATACTTATCGTTGAAGATCAATCACATGCAGAAAAAATTGTTGGAGAGCTACCAGAAGGATATCGTGTGGTGACCAGAGATGGCGTTGTTTTCTCGACGGAATTCACAATAACTGCAGGTAAGGAATCTCGCGTTCGCTCTTTTTCACGGAAGAGAGAAAAGACAGAAATTAAAGGGCAATTAATAAATGAAGAAAAGGCGAATAAGGAGATTATTTACTCATTAGAAGCAACAATAAGAGAGATCAATGAACTGCAGGCGCAATTAGATAAAGATAAAGCGCTGAGTCATGATTCCGAGATCGAAGTAAATCGATTGGTGCTGGATTTGCATAAGAAAGAGATTGAACAAGAACAGAGAGGAAGACAGTTAGATTCTGCACAAAGTCGATTAGATTCCCTTCTTTTAGAAATCGAGAAGGAAAAATTAAATATTGTTGAATTAAAACATCAAGAAACGATCTTAGAAGAAAAAAGCACCAAATTAATATCTGAAACCGAGAAATTATATGTTGATCTGAAAGAATTACCTGTTGAGGAATTGCGGTTATCTGTTTCAGATCTTTCATCGAAATTTGCGGTTGCCGAGCAAATTTCAGCAAATATAGGAAATCGGATCGCCGAAAAAGAAAATTTACTGGAAGCATTAGAAGATTCAATAAAGCGGGATTCAACTCAAAAATTGGAATCGACAGATCATTTGAGCGCGATCTTAGAAGATATTGAATCAATCAGAAACCACAGTAAAAAAATTAATTCTAATATTAGTGAATTATCAGACGAAGTTAATCCATTAGAAAAAGTAGTTGAAGATGAAATAACGAATCAAAGCTTATTTTTAGAAAAAGTGGATCAGTCCAGGAGGCACTTTTCAATTGCTGAGCGGCAAAAAATGCAAGCTCAAATGAAGGTGGAAAAACTAAGAGATAGATTGGATGGTTATCAAAAAAAGATCGGTGAGGACTTTGGGATCCTTTTAAAAGAAGATGAAGGCATGATCTATGGTCCAAAACCTTTACCGATTGAAGGTGTAGTTGCCAGCCTTCCCAGGTTGGATATTCTTCCTGAAGGTCTTTCTGACCAGATCGCCCAGAAAAAATCTCTCCTGCGGAGGATAGGACCTGTAAATCCCAATGCTCAGCAGGAGTATAAAGAGGTTTTTGAGCGCAGCCAATTTCTAAAAGAACAACTGCAAGATCTGGATAATGCTGAAAAGGATCTTCGCAAAATTGTAGGCGAGTTGGATGGATTAATGATTAAGGAGTTCATGAAAACCTTTAAAAAGGTAGAAGTGGAATTTGAAAATATCTTTTCGAGGTTGTTCAATGGGGGAAAAGCAAAACTAATTATTGAGGATGAAGAAAATTTACTTGATTCCGGAATTGATATTGAAGCCACATTGCCGGGCAGGCGCAAACAGGAATTAGCACTTCTTTCCGGCGGCGAACGAAGCTTAACAGCAGTAGCGCTCATTTTTGCACTGCTTAAAATTTCACCTACACCATTCTGCGTCCTCGATGAAATCGATGCGATGCTAGATGAATCCAATGTCATGCGGGTTGGATTGCTTTTAAAAGAATTAAGCGAAACAACTCAATTCATCATAATTACGCATAACCGAAATACTGTGCAGCTTGCAGATATTATTTATGGAGTGACAATGGGGAAAGATTCTGTCAGCCAGGTCATCAGTCTAAAACTGGAAGAACTAACGGAAGAGATGATCCATTAGAAAAAGAAAAGAGACTGATGTGAATCAGCCTCTTTTATGTGTGTCTTATCTTGGAATTTTATTCTATATTTGGTTCGCTTGGAACAATATCCCGCCATACTTCATTGATTTCGACTTCCGTTTCACTTTTTAGTTCCGTGAACCATTCGTCATACGCGACATTCTGAACGTTTGCATACTCAGTTTCACTGAGTGCATGCATTTCCTTGCCAACCAATTCAATGATATGCCAGCCAAATTGAGTCTCAATTGGTTTGCTAATCTCTCCAATTTCTAAACCAAACGCAGCTTCATCAAATTCGGCAACCATTTGCCCGTGGGGGAACCATCCAAGGTCACCGCTATTATCTTTGTTGCTGGTGTCAAGGGAAACTTCTGCGGCAATTTCATCCCAGGTTTCTTCTTCAAGGCGCTTAAGCACGTCTTCGGCTTCATCAGCAGTGGCGACCAGTATGTGCTTTGCGGATACCTGTTCAGCCTCATTTGCTACATCGGCTGAAACAGATTCGTGGACTTTCTGGTTCATCAGGTAATGAAAAATATATTTTCGCAGATGTTTTTCGCTCACTCCTATTGATTCCAGATCAGCGAGATAATCTGTCAATTCCTGCTGATACATTTCCTCGGTAAATGGAGTTGCAGTGGGAGAAGGCGTCTGCACGGTTTCTCCCTCACTATCACTTTCCGAACCGGGTAGTTCTTCAATTGGTTCTTCATCAGGAAAATAATTCATAAGTTCCTGCAATACTTCATCGATCTCACTGTCACTGACGGCAAGACCGGTTTCTTTTCCATGCATTGCTGTTATTTCATCGTTGATGATGCTGTCAAGGACCATCTCGCCGAAGAAGGTAATATCATATAGTGTTGATTGGATCTGCAGCATTTGCTGCTGGTAATAATTAGCTGTATCTGGGTCATCAGCGAAAAGACTGTAAATTTCTTTAAGACTGTTGTAATATTCAATGTAGTTTCTGCGTTCAAAACGCACGCGCGCTTCGTAATACGCATTATCGATTTTATTTCCGTTTATCTTTGCAACAGGAATATTGTCTTTCAGAACAACCGAATACAGAATGGCATATCCGATCATGCCAACTATGATAGTGGCAGTGACTATAAACCCGATAATGATCGCTTTGTTTTTCTTTTGCTCTTTTACTGCGCGGATGCGTGGATTAACTTTCTTGTTTTTAACCTTCTTTTGTGGAGACATTTTTTAACTCCAATCGATGTTAACGAGCTTTTTCTTCCCATGTACCGCCGGTAAATGGCAGCAGTGCAATGTGACGAGCACGTTTAATTTCACGCGATACTGCACGCTGGTGTTTAGCGCATGCACCTGTCTGGCGCCTGGGCTTTATTTTTCCTTCTTCAGTTGTAAACTTTCGAAGAAGCGATGTGTTCTTATAATCTATCGCCAGGGTCTTATCTGAACAAAATTGGCAGAAGCGCGGTTTACGTACGTATCGTGTGTTGTACTTCCTGCGCGGTCTCTGTTCAGAACGGTTGCTCCTGGAACTTCCATGAGTCTCTTCAGCCATCTTAACTCCTTATATTGATCGATCGGCTGGATGCTGATCTTAATTATTTGTTTTTTGCAACTATCATATAGCGTATAACGGGTTCGAGAATCGTCAAGTTCTTCTCCAAATCCGAAATGAGCGCAGGGGGCATTGAAACATTAAGAAGATAATAAATACCTTCATCCTGCTTTTGGATTTCATATGACATGCGGCGTTTACCCCACTTGTCCACATTATCAATGCTTCCACCACTCTCGGTGACCCAACCCTCGATCCGTCCTAAAGCTTGTTCAATTGCTTCATCATCCAGATCCGGGTGGATAATAACAACTATTTCATATTTATTCATGAAGGATTCCTCCTTTCCTCGGGTATGCCCCTGACAAACGCTTAGCAGCTTTTTCAAAGGCGGAAAGGTAACCTGTTCAGGTTAACTTACCGAAAAATAGTTTAACACAAAGTTTGGATTTTGGGTAGGAGATTTTCCTATATAATCTGAAATAATAAAAATAATTTTGGAGGAAACATGAAAACGGAGGTTTTATATAAACCATCTTATTCAATGGCGAAAGTAAATCTTGAGAGCGCTGAATCAATATCCGTTGAATCTGGTTCAATGGTAGCAATGTCAAAGAATATTCGGGTAGAAACAAAAATGAAGGGCGGCTTGTTGAAATCCCTGGCAAGATCAGTGCTTGGTGGAGAATCCTTTTTTATTAACACTTATCAAGCTTCGGGAGGGGTAGGGGAATTGCTTCTTGCCCCCACGCTTCCCGGTGATGTGTTCACATTTAATATGACCGGCGAAACCTATCTTGTACAGTCAGGCTCATTTCTTGCTTCCAGCGAGGGGGTAACTACGGATACAAAATGGGGTGGCGCGAAAACATTCTTCGGAGGGGAAGGTTTGATCATGCTTCGTTGCGCTGGTGCGGGAACACTGATCCTATCCAGCTATGGGGCGATCCATGAATTAGACTTGGCATCCGGCGAATCATATACGGTTGACACCGGGCATCTGGTCGCATTTTCTGAAGATATTGGTTTTAAGGTACGTGCGATAGGAGGCTTGAAATCAACTATATTTGGCGGTGAAGGATTGGTTGTAGATCTGACAGGTCCTGGCAAAGTGCTTATGCAGACGCGCAGTGTGGGTGCTTTCCTGGATTGGCTCATACCGAGATTACCAAAACCTTCC
>Ga0255417_1024_pt1 | contig 10616 bp, 10 predicted proteins | sample ANMaggSeSYBR01G4_FD_182643 | JGI IMG/M metagenome (GOLD analysis project Ga0255417, IMG submission 182643) | Sediment cell enrichment communities from methane seep in Santa Monica Basin, California, United Staets - ANME aggregate JGI... | ecosystem: Environmental > Aquatic > Marine > Cold seeps >... | reverse complement strand
AAAGAACGAAAAGGCGAATTCCTCGGAGGAACTATTCAGGTTATCCCCCACATCACAAATGAGATTAAAAGACGCATTCACCTTATAGCACAATCATCCAGTGCTGAATTCGTCCTTGTGGAAGTGGGCGGGACTGTTGGAGACATTGAAAGCTTACCTTTCCTAGAAGCTTTACGCCAACTCCGAAGAGATCTTGGACAGGAAAACGTGTTTTATATCCATGTAACCTGGCTGCCGCATATCGGTGCAACCGGTGAATTAAAAACTAAACCCACTCAACATTCCGTGGGCGAACTGCGATCACTTGGTATTTCTCCGAATATGATCGTTGCACGATCGGATTATTCAATTGACATCTCATTAAGAGAAAAGATATCTCTCTTCTGTGATGTGGAAATCGACAACGTCATTCCAATGAAAACAGCTTCATCACAATACGCAGTCCCGCTGATGCTTGAAGATTTCAATGTTGGTGAAAAAATATTAAGCTATTTTAAACTTAAATCCATATGTAAACCGGAATGGAGTGATTGGAAAAAGATCATCCATGCGGAAAATAACCCTAAGAATCATATCACTATCGCTCTGGTTGGAAAATACGTTGAATTGCATGATGCTTATATCAGCGTCAAAGAAGCTTTAAATCATGCATGTCTGAACAACAATACCAAGCTGCACATTTCTTGGGTAAACTCGACCAATTTGGATATTGATGATTGTTGGGATATGGTACAGGAGGCTGATGGAATTCTTGTCCCGGGTGGATTCGGAGACCGGGGAATTGAAGGCAAAATACAAGCGATCAAATTTGCAAGAGAGCAACAAGTGCCTTACCTCGGATTATGCCTGGGTATGCAGCTTATGGTGGTTGAATTTGCCAGATTCGTCTTTAATGAACCGCTTGCAAATTCAACAGAGTTTAATAAAGATACTCCCTATCCTGTTATTGATCTTCTTCCAGAGCAGAGAATGGTCACTGAAAAAGGCGGCACGATGAGACTGGGGTTATATCCCTGCAAACTGAAAAAGGGCTCCAAAGCGTATAGCGCTTACTCTCAGGAAATAATCGAAGAACGCCACCGTCATCGTTATGAAGTAAATAATTCTTACAGAAAACAATTAGAGGAAAAAGGCATGGTGTTTTCCGGTCAATCTCCAGATGGGATTCTTGCTGAGATTGCAGAGCTGAAAAACCATCCTTTCATGGTTGGTTCACAATTTCACCCCGAATTCTTATCCCGGCCGAACCGCCCACATCCTTTATTTGATTATTTTGTTCGAACGATCATCTCACTTCAAGAAAATCCCTAATAATATCTTTCATTTTTCAATCCGTATTATACTTAGCAGGTTGAACCAAAAATTCTTATTCGAGGTAAAGAAAATATGTTTACTTATATTGAATCAGTTAGAGCACAAGAAATCTTAGATTCCCGCGGGAATCCGACCATTGAGGTCAATGTCTTCTTGGAAGATGGCAGCTTTGGCAGAGCCGCGGTCCCCTCCGGAGCATCTACTGGCATTCACGAAGCATTGGAATTGCGCGATGGTGATAAGAAGCGTTTTGGAGGCAAAGGCGTTTCCAAAGCTGTCCAAAATGTCAATAATCAAATTGCACAAGAGTTAATGGGGTGGGATGCCACTGAACAAATAGCGATAGATAACTTTCTCCTGCAGCTGGATGGTACACCTAATAAAGCTAATTTAGGCGCAAATGCAATTTTGGGAACCAGCCTGGCAGTAGCTAAAGCAGCTGCTGACTCACTGGGCTTACCGCTCTACCGTTACATCGGTGGCGTATACGCGCATGTACTTCCAGTTCCGATGATGAATATTCTGAACGGCGGCGCCCACACTGCCTGGCAGTCAACGGACGCGCAAGAATTTATGGTCATGCCATTAGGCGCACCCACATTTTCTGAAGCCGTCCGATGGGGTGCTGAAATTTATCATGCGCTGAAGTCTGTTCTTAAGGCACACGGTTATGCAACGCTTGTTGGTGACGAAGGTGGATACGCTCCGAATTTAAAAGCTAATGTAGAAGCTGTTGAAATAATACTTGAAGCCATAGAAAAAGCCGGTTATAAAGCAGGAACAGACGTTGCGATCGCATTGGACCCTGCCGCTTCTGAATTCTATGATGAGGAAAAGAAGATCTACAACCTCCGAACTGAAGGTAAGAAGCTTGATCCCGCTCAGATGGTGGATTTCTGGAAATCATGGGTGGACCAATTCCCTATCGTCTCCATTGAAGATGGACTTGGTCAGGATGACTGGGAGGGTTGGAAAATAATGACGGAAGAACTGGGAGACCGGATTCAAATCGTCGGTGACGACCTTCTGGTAACGAATCCTAAGCGTGTTCAGAAAGCAATTGACGAAAAAGCATGCAATTCTTTGCTCGTCAAAGTAAACCAGATCGGTTCTCTCACTGAAACAATTGAAGCAGTAAATCTCTGCCAGCGAAATGGCTGGACCGCTGTCACCTCACACCGCTCCGGTGAAACGGAAGACACGACCATTGCTGACCTGGCTGTTGCACTGAATACCGGGCAGATCAAGACAGGTGCCCCCGCTCGCTCAGACCGAGTTGCAAAATACAACCAGTTGTTACGCATTGAGGCAGAACTGGGCGATACAGGAAAGTACGCCGGTTGGGATGCTTTAAAAAGAAAGTAAACAGAATACTTATAACAAAAAATCGGGCGGAAATTATTCCGCCCGATTTTATTTTAATTTCGTTATTAAATAGTTTTTTCACCAAGCGCAATCTCAACAGCTGTTTCCGCATGAATGAAAGTGGTATCAAATAAAGGGATGTCCGTATCCTTCTGGTTCACCAACAGGGAAATTTCAGTACATCCTAAAATAATTCCTTCTGCACCAAGCTTTTTTAGGTCTTCCATTATACGTAAATATTCATTTTTACTTTTTTCTGTAATTTCGCCCAAGACAAGTTCTTCATAAATGACCCGGTTCACGATTTTTCCATCGTTCGTATCTGGAATGAGAACATCTATACCATAATCATTGATCAACCGCCCTTTGTAAAAATCCATTTCCATCGTAAAAATAGTACCCAACAATCCTATGGACTTGAAGCCGCGTTCTTTGATCTTCATTGCAGTTGCATCGGCAATATGCAGGAGAGGTACACCCACTGCTTTTTGTACTTCGTCAAACATCAGGTGCATGGTATTGGTTGCTATAATAATGAAATCTGCTCCTCCTTGAACCACCTGCCTTGCTGTATCAATCATTATCTTTGTCGCTTCACCCCAATCGCCTTTGTTTTGCAGTTCTTCGATGGGAGCAAAATCGACTGACACCATAACTGATGGAGATGAGTGCAATCCTCCTAATTTCTTCCTTGTAATTTGATTGGTTATTCTGTAATACTCTATTGAGGATTCCCACGACATTCCGCCAATAATTCCAATTGTTTTCATCTATTCCTCCAATTACATACTTCCCATTTTTCAATATTTTCAATAAATTTGATCAGGATTTTAATTCTTCTAACAAATAATTTGCTTTCTTCCAAATATCTGAGAACATCTTCTCAGTCAGGCGTCCAGTTTGTGTATTCTGGCGGCTCGGATGATACGATGCCAATAACCAGAGAGGACTTTCCTCAAATAATATCAGCCTACCATGCACAAATTTTGGTCGCTTACTGGATTGCAATGAATATGTTTCACGCATAACGTTAAAAGCATTTTTAAATGCAATTCCGCCCAACGCAACAATGCCCTGAAGATTTTTCAGGAGAGCAATTTCTCTTTTCAAGAAAGGCAGGCAGTTTTGTTGTTCTTGAATTGTCGGTCGATTTCCAGGCGGAACGCATCGGCACACGGCAGTAATATACATATTTTTCAACCTCAATCCATCTCCAACAGTACGGGATTCGCCCTGTGATGAAAAACCAGCCTTGCATAACGCAGGAAATAAAAAATCCCCGGATGCGTCTCCTGTAAACATTCGGCCGGTACGGTTGGAACCATGCGCACCTGGCGCGAGTCCGATAACGAGAACGCGGGCTTTTAGATCTCCAAATCCCGGGACAGGATTCCCCCAGTATTGCTCATCGAGAAATGCCTTTCGTTTTTCTTTCGCAACCTGTTCACGCCATTGTACTAAACGCGGACACCTTTTGCAAGAAATGACATCCTCATTTAGCTGGTCCCAATTATCTTTATGATCCATTCCACCTACACTATTAGCATCGCGTCACCAAACGAGTAAAATCTGTAATTTTCACGGATGGCATATTGATAACATCTCTTGATATTCTCTAAACCCGTAAAAGAACTTACCAGCATAAGCAAAGTGGAACTTGGTAAATGGAAATTAGTGATCATCGCGTTTACTACCTTAAACTCATATCCCGGTGTAATAAAAAGGTCGGTTGGACATGAAAAGGCCATCAATGATCCATTCTCAGCTTTGAATCTTTCTGCCGTTTCTAATGTCCGCACGGAAGTCGTACCGACTGCAATTACTCTTCGATTCTCAGACCGAGCAGTATTTATCTTCATAATTTCAGAATCAGAGATCTGGCACCATTCAGTGTGGATGATGTGGTCTTCAATATTCACCTCCGTCACAGGTGCGAAAGTATCTAACCCTATATGCAACGTGATCTCAGCAAATTCAATTCCGTATGCTTTGAGATCCTGCATTAATTCATCTGTAAAATGCAATCCGGCGGTAGGAGCTGCCGCAGAACCCTCATCTTGCGCATAAATAGTTTGATAGCGACCTTGATCCTGCAACTTCTCATGGATATATGGAGGAAGCGGCATTTGACCTATCCGGTCTAATACTGGTTTAATGGGCCTGGAAAATTGAAGGATCCTTTTACTTCGGGAAAGGTCTTTTATAACCAGTGCTTCAAGATCATCTTCAAATAAGATCTTCTTTCCCATAGAAATATTCTTTCCTCCGACAAGAACTTCCCAGGAGGAATCCTTACATTTTTTCAACAGGAGAACTTCCACTTTTCCGCCAGTTTCTTTATGCCCAAATATCCGGGCAGGAAGCACCTTCGTTTTATTTATTACCAGCAGGTCTCCCGGAATAAGAAATTCTTTGATATTCTTAAACAAGCTATCGGATATTTTATTTGTGGTTCGATCATAAACCAGCAATCGGGAGTTATGGCGCGGCTCAATGGGAGTTTGCGCAATGTAAGATGTCGGTAAATGATAATTGAAAGAATCAGTTTTCACGTTATGTCAGCAAGGACGGCTGATCTTTATCATTCTTGTACGACAGGTTAAGATGCTGATATGCTTTTTCGGTTGCAATCCTGCCCTTCGCGGTTCTACTTAACAAACCGAGCTGCATTAAGTACGGCTCGACCACGTCCATGATCGTATCCGGTTCTTCACTGATTGAAGCGGCTATGGTGCTTAAACCGACCGGCCCACCGTTGTATTTCTTGATAATTGTCAACAAGACCATACGGTCAATTTCATCCAAACCAGTTTGGTCAATACTTAGCAAAGATAAAGCGTCATTGGAAGTATGATAAGTAATTATTCCATCCCCGCGAACTTCAGCGAAATCCCGTACGCGGCGAAGGAGACGTAGTGCAATTCGTGGTGTGCCGCGAGAACGTTTAGCTATTTCTTCAAGACCAGAAGCATCATATTTTAGTCCCATCAATCCTGCTGCACGTTCAACGATGCGCATGAGTGACGCCTCATCATAATAATCCACGCGATAGACCACGCCAAACCGTGCCCTCAATGGAGCGCTAATAAGTGCCAGACGAGTGGTTGCACCGATAACTGTGAACCTGGGCAACTTTAGGCGGATGGAACGGGCAGAAGGACCTTTACCGATCACAATATCCAGAGCATAATCTTCCATCGCTGGATACAGGACCTCTTCAACCACCTTTCCAAGCCGGTGAATCTCATCAATAAAAAGGATATCACCTCCCTGCAGGTTGGTCAGGATAGCAGCCAGATCACCCGGACGCTCTATTGCTGGACCCGCAGTTACCCGGATATTAACCTGCACTTCGTTCGCAAGCACATGAGCAAGTGTTGTTTTTCCCAATCCCGGCGGACCATAAAACAACACATGGTCCAGAACTTCAGAGCGTTGATTTGCTGCCTCTATCAAAATGGATAGATTTTCCCTTAGCTGATTCTGGCCAATAACCTCTGCGAGAAATTTCGGGCGCAGTGTATTTCCAACGGAATCTTCTTGATGCTGCATTGGATCATTTAGACGATTATCAGATGTTTGCATGAGTACCAGTGATTTCCTTTTGATATTATACCTATTGAAATATTTTCGCTATAATCATATTAGCCTATCTTAAACATCAATTATTATAAAAGCACGGAGGGAAAATGGAAAATGTATTTATTTCAGACCATCCATTGGTCAAGCACAAACTATCAAAACTGAGGGGTGTTGATACAGAACCAAAAAAATTTAGAGAATTGATAAAAGAGATCTCGGGGCTGCTCACATATGAAGTGACCAGCGATTTGATGGTTAAGAAAATCGACGTTCAAACACCTCTTGAAACAGCCAATGGTGTGGAGCTGGTAGAAAAAATTGGGCTTGTGCCTATCTTAAGATCCGGTTTAGGTATGGTCCAGGGAATATGGGAATTAATGCCTTCAGCAGAGGTCTGGCATATCGGTATCTATCGTGACGAGGAAACTCTCAAGCCGATTGAGTATTACAATAAACTCCCGGTTAGTCCCACAGTCGGCGTATGCTTGATTCTCGATCCTATGCTGGCAACCGGTGGCTCAGCCTCCGCAACGATCGATGTCTTAAAACGCTGGGGAGTTGAGCGTATAAAATTTGTCGGAATCATCGCCGCGCCAGAAGGCATCCACCTAGTCCACAAACGACATCCGGATATTCCGATTTATCTTGCTGCAATTGACGACCACCTGAACGACATTGGATATATTGTCCCGGGGCTTGGCGATGCTGGCGATCGGCAATTCGGAACGGGTTAATTAAACATAAAAAGCTGGTGACAACACCAGCTTTTTTTTTCATTACGCGGCTGCTTCTACGATCCTTACAAAATCTTCTGGCTTTAAGCTTGCGCCGCCAATCAAACCGCCATCAATATCACTCTTTGAAAAGAAATCGATCGCATTGTTGCTTTTCACTGAACCCCCGTAGAGAATGCGGATATTTTCAGCGGTATCTTCACTAAACATTTTTGCCAAATTCTTGCGGACAACATCTTTAATAATATCGTTGGCCTGCTCAGCAGTAGCTGCTTTCCCAGTACCAATCGCCCAAATCGGTTCATAGGCAACGATCAACTTTTCCGCATCGCTGGCATCCATACCCTCAAAGTCTGTAACCACCTGTTTCTCCACAACAGATGCAGTTTCACCCGCCTCGTATTGTTCAAGTGTTTCGCCTACACAAACGATCGGCAATAAACCATGCGCGAAAGAAGATTTCACTTTTTTATTAACCATGCCATCTGTTTCGCAGAAATACCCCCTCCGCTCGGAATGGCCTATGATGATATATTGGCAAAATTCCTTTACCATCAATGGTGAAATTTCGCCGGTGAACGCGCCTGATTCTTCCCAGTGTAGATTCTGAGCGCCTAACCCCACTTCAGTCCCCGCCAGCATCCCGGATACAACCATTAGTGATGTATATGGAGGACATAAAACCCGATCAACAGTTCTAACTGCTTCCAATCCAGGAAGCATATCAGCAACCAGCAATGTTGCCTGCTGAACAGTTTTGTTCATTTTCCAATTTCCAGCTACCAAAGGTTTTCGCATTCTTATCTCCCAAAATTATTAATATCGAGTAATTATATCTTTCTTTTACTTCCCGATTATTTCAAATCATAATTTTTATCATTGACGCAAGTATATTTATTAGTTATGATGAATAGAGACTGGGTTGATCGGATAGCTGCAATTCACGTTGTGGATTGAGGAAAGTCCGTACTCCACAGAGCACGAAACCGGGGAAAGCCCGGGATGGGATAACCTATCGGCCAGGACCACAGAAACATACCGCCTGCAAAGGTAAGGGTGAAATGGTGGTGTAAGAGACCACCGGAAACTGCAGTAATGCGTTTGCCAGGTAACCCCTTTCGGGAGCAAGGTCAAGCAGAGACAAACCATCAGGCTGCTCGCCTGAATAGCGCAAGCTGATTGTCTCAGGTAGACTGCATAGACAGATGGCTATCCAGGTATGCAAATACTGGACAGAATACGGCTTATAGATCAACCCAGCTAAATCGTAAATAAGAGGTGAACATGTCGGTTGTGCATAAATTCAAGGAAAATAATAGGAATTATGAGTGGGAAGGTGTAGAGAGTTTCCCGTTAGAAATTGAAGGTATTAAAGGAGCTGTGAAAAACATCTTGATTGGGGAAAATGAGCGCGCGCCGCATTTCATCATGCGCTATTTCCAACTGGCACATGGCGGGCACAGCCGGTTAGAGCGGCATGCTCAAGAACATGAGGTAATCGTTTTGAAAGGAAAAGGCGTTGTTCAGATTGGCGAGGAGAAATTTGATGTTACGCCGTTTGATGTAGTTTTTATCGAGGGGAGTGAGTTGCACCAGTTTTCAAATCTACATGATGAACCGTTTGGATTTGTTTGCGTGATCCCGAATCTTGATTGAAGTTTGGGTGATATGCACGGGCTGATGATCGCTAAAGGCTTCCTCTGCCCGCGCATGTACGTGCACTTCCCTCTGAGCCCGCTACAGAAAGCGGATAAAAACCTGACAGTTTCTTATAAGATCACTCGATTCATTTCCAAATAACGAATCATTTTGATGGAAAGAAAACCTTTAACATCGCAATAACGTATTTGTAATAAGGAGACATGGATGCTTTATAAATCTGATCCAAAAGCACCATCAACAAAAACAGGCGAGATTATCGCGAACAGCATCACACATGGCATTGGCGTAGGGTTGAGCATCGCTGGATTGGTGATCCTTATCGTCAAGGCAGTCAGGCAGGGCACTGGCTGGCATCTGGCGGGATTCCTCGTTTTTGGGATTTCATTGATATTGCTGTATCTGGCATCGACGCTATACCACTGCTTCGCGAGGTTCCCATTCAAAGCCTTCTTCCAACGGTTGGACCATTCTGCGATCTATTTATTGATCGCCGGTACGTATACACCGTTCCTGCTCACCACACTTCGCAATGGATGGGGATGGAGCATTTTCGGGATCATCTGGGGATTAGCACTGGTGGGATTGATCCTTAAGGTAGGATTTCCAACAAAATTCGAAAAGCCCTCCGTGTGGTTGTACCTGGTGATGGGCTGGGCAGGTGTGTTTGTGTTCTGGCAGGGGATGCGGCAGATGAGCACATTCTCAGTTGTTTTCCTGCTTCTTGGGGGAGCAGCATATAGCTTAGGAGTGATCTTTTACCGCTGGAAAAAACTACCTTTCAGCCACGCTATATGGCATTTGTTTGTACTATGTGGAAGCATTTTTCATTATTTCTCTATTTTCCAGCTGGTCTGACCCCTTAGAATAATTATTTATCATTGACATAATAGAAAATTATGCTATACTGGGGTACGGTATGTAAAAACTAGGTCCAAATCTATGCCTTTATACGAATACCAGTGTAGTACGTGCGGCGAATCATTCGAGGAAATTGTCAGCTTTTCAGAAGCGGATTTAATGCCGCCCTGCCCTAAATGCGGGGACGCAGATACACATAAGAAGATATCAGCCATTGCATCCTTTGGCACCTCCTCTTCTATACAACCATATTCTTCTGGAAGCAGTTGCGTCACAACAGGTAATCGGTTTACCTGAGCGGGTTAATTTTCTATCGGCCGTGAGTCGTTCATATAAAGGTTAAATTGATGAAGATAGTTGACAGCAATGCCAAAGAGCAATTGATCACCCGCTTGAAACGGATAGAAGGGCAAGTCCGTGGAGTGCAAAGCATGCTGAGAAACGAAAGAGACTGCCGTGAAATCATGCAGCAATTTACAGCCATTTCATCAGCTATCAGATCTACAAGTCGGATATACTTTCGCGATTATGCTTCTGCATGTCTGGCAGTGATAGAAGGAAAAACTCTTCCGGATAACGATGAAAAACGCCAGAAATTAGTAGAAGAAATGATCTCATTGCTGGATAAGACACCTTAATAACTCATTCTCAATCATTATTTTATTTATTGTTAGAACACTCGTTTAATAATGACCATTTTAATTAGTGGCCGTTTGATCAATTTCATATTTATCTAAACGCAATATCAGCCTTATTTTTGTTATACTATCCAAAGAAATACAATAAAGGATGTTATTTGGAAAACAGCGGTGTATTAGTAAAAGTTATGGGAGTGGTAATCGATGTGGAATTTCCGCATGGAAATTTACCTGGCATTAACAATGCGCTGGTTATACACGCTGCCGATAATAGAAAAGAAGTATTTGAAGTTCGAGAGCACATCAATGCTTCTACCGTGCGGGCAATTGCGATGGGTACAACATCCGGTTTACATCGAGGCATACGGGTAATTGATACAGGCGGACCCATTCAGGTTCCGGTAGGACTTCCAACATTAGGTCGAATGTTCAACGTTCTTGGAGAACCTATCGATAAGCAGCC
>Ga0255417_1022_pt1 | contig 10770 bp, 9 predicted proteins | sample ANMaggSeSYBR01G4_FD_182643 | JGI IMG/M metagenome (GOLD analysis project Ga0255417, IMG submission 182643) | Sediment cell enrichment communities from methane seep in Santa Monica Basin, California, United Staets - ANME aggregate JGI... | ecosystem: Environmental > Aquatic > Marine > Cold seeps >... | reverse complement strand
GACTGGACATGCAATGGAAGAAGTATTAAAGAAGGAATTAGGGCCAAAGGGAAATTACCGCGGTCTGATCCTTACCACTGGCTCTGCTGGCACAATTGGTTGTGGAGATTACATGAAGCAGTTATTTCCGGGCAGCTTAGTGGGTGCGAGTGAAGCGCTGCAGTGCCCTACTTTAATGGAAAATGGGTTCGGCGCCCATCGGATTGAAGGGATTGGGGACAAACATGTGCCGTGGATACATAATTTAAAAAATACTGATCTCGTTACAGCGATTGATGATAACGCGGTTGTTTCACTCTCCCGCTTGTTCAATGAGCCGGCAGGGCGAAAATACCTTGCCAGTAAAGATGTACCAGAAGAAATAGTTTCACAATTGGATCTTTTAGGTTTCTCCGGTATCGCTAATGTATTATCAGCAATCAAGATGGCGAAATATTATGAAATGGATGAGAATGATGTTGTCCTAACGATCCTTACAGACTCAATGGAACTATACCAAAGCCGCTTGGAAGAAATGCATGAAGAATACGGTGCTTACACAGAAATAGATGCTGCCGCGCATTTTTCCCGCTATTTGGAAGGGGAGAACACAGATAACCTTATTGATTTGACCTATGCTGACCAGCATCGGGTGCATAACCTTAAGTATTTCACATGGGTAGAACAGCAAGGTAAAACCTATGAAGAGATTCTCGACCAGTGGTACGATAAGAATTACTGGACGGAATATCAATCACAGATTGATGATATTGATGATTTAATCATCGATTTTAATAAGAAAGTTGGTTTGGTTTAATTAATGACAGATAAGGAAAAGCTAATAGAGCAAACAGTTTTTCCTCCTGACCATGCTTTGATTCTTGTTGCAATTGTTCCAGACCCGCGCGATTTAGATATCGCGCGGGTTTTAGGTTGGTATCGTATTCCTTTCCGGTTTGCTCCAAAAATTGTTCAGGTCGATTATGTTGCTTTCTATCAACCGTCCTCGTTCGGGGAGGCGCATTCAAATTGTATTGAAACATTCACGTCAGTGAACGGTGTGGAATTAACTACCAGGCAGGAAATTATCCGCGATGAGCCGGATCATCCCAGGGCAAAAGAGGAATACTACAAGATCCAACTTGGTTCGCTGAATCAGCTCGAAAATCCGATCAGGGCGGAAAAGTGGAAGCGGATCACGTTCCTTTATACGACAGGGGACCGGTTTAGAAAAGCCGCTACAATTAATGATCTGGTTGTCCGATCAGATGAGCGAAAGATCCTCTGGCGATCACTGCGAGAGCGGGCAGTAAATTTCCGCGCGAAATCAACCCAAGAAATGGATAGTCTTGATCTTGATGAGAATATGTTATTAATGCTTGGAGAACTCCACCGAATATGTGAAAAACCGGATTGGACAAGAGATGTGTAATCCCATTTAAGTAGGAATGCTATACAATGGTACGAAGAGGAAGTTATGGATATTTTAATTAAATCCGGAAATATAATTACTGCATCTGAAACCTATACAGCTGATATTCTGATCGAAGGAGAAAAAATTTCGGCAATAGGAAAGGGGTTACAAACGAATGCCAACACAAAGATAATAGATGCAGAGGGGATGAATGTGCTGCCGGGGGGTGTGGATGTGCATACTCATTTTGATTTACCAATGTTTGGCACGGTTTCATCTGATGACCACTACACAGGACATAAAGCGGCAGCATATGGGGGAACTACAACTGTAATTGACTTTATTCCGCAGGATGAACACGAATTGCTAAAAAATGTTGAAACATGGCATAAAAAAGTAGCTGAAAAAGCGGCAATTGATTACTCGTTTCACATGAATATCACAACCTTTGATGATCAAATTGCTCATGAAATCCCAAATTTGAAGAGGGAGGGGATAAATTCCCTGAAAGTTTTCACTGCCTACAATGACCGATTGCGGCTAACGGATGGAGAAATCTATCAGGTCTTGCGTATAGCTAAAGATAACGGAATGCTTGTTATGGTCCATGCTGAGAATGGAGATGTTATTGAATTATTAGTAAAAGAAGCGCTTGCTAAGGGAAATACTTCACCTGAGTGGCATGCTTATACGAGACCGGCATCGGGGGCTTCTGAATCAGTTAATCGAGTAATATCTTTAGCTGAGCAAACTGGTGCTCCGCTATATATTGTGCATATGAATACAAAAGGAGGCGTGGACCATGTCAGGAATGCCCGCCTATCAGGATTGCCAATAATGGGCGAGACCTGTCCACAGTATTTATTTTTCACAGCGGAGGATTTAAAGAAAGAAGATGGAGCGAAATGGATATGCTCTCCTCCGATGCGATTAAAAGCCGATAACGAAGGCATGTGGAAAGCAGTCAGTGATGGCACTATGCAGGTAATTGCCACAGATCACTGTCCTTTCTTCTATGATGGGACAAAACCTATCAATTATGAGGGAAAGGAAATCGCTATACCCGGTAAAGAATTAGGAAAAGAAGATTTCACCAAAATACCCAATGGTTTACCGGCTGTAGGTGACCGCCTATTGATCCTTTGGTCGTTTGGTGTTGGTTCAGGTAGGATCACACCCAATAAATTTGTCCAGCTAACAAGCACGGATCCCGCTAAAATATTTGGTTTATATCCAAAAAAGGGAACGATACTCCCTGGATCTGATGCGGATATTACGATCTGGGATCCTGAAAAAGAAATCAATTATGGGGTAGCATATTCGCAGCACCGCACAGATTACAATCTATTTGAGGGGTGGAATCTCAAAGGAGTTGTTGATAAGGTGTTTTTGCGGGGAAAATTGATTGTTGATGGATCAGTTTGGAGTGGGAAGCGTGGGATGGGAAAATTTATTTTCCGAAATGATATCGTAGTTGTTTGAGTTCGCGAGATGTTAATTGCTGCTGTCGTCTTATCATTAATAATTGTGTGCCTGTTGGTTCTATTTTTACGATACAGAGGTATTCGCCTGGCGTATCTCTGGTTGATACTGATAGTGGTGGTTTCGCTTGTATGGGCTCTTGCGTATATAGTTTTACCGGGTTATGGACTACCATTAGTTTTGCAAAATTGGTTTGGTTATTCCTCATCCGCAATCAACTTAAAGTTAACAGTGGATGGATCAAATTGGCATATTAGTTTTATATATTTTTCAATTCTCCTGTCTTTTCTATTAACTTCAATTGTTCACTTAGAAGGAAATAAGAGCCTCTTTAGCTGGCTGGAAACAATTATTTTAATTGTAATTGGCTGGATATCCATTCTTGCCAGGGATTACTGGTCAATTCTAATCTCATGGACATTAATTGATTTTATGGATATTTTCTATTACTTCAGATATAAAAGCTTAAATACAGAAAAACTGCTCACTCATTTCTTGCTTAAGTTCATTGGAAGCATGCTGTTAGTATATGCAATTTCAACATCATTCCAGGTGAACCCGCAACAATTATTTGAAAAATCCTTCAAAGGGATGGGAGTAATTGTTCTATTAGCCGCGATCTTTCATTCAGGTTTATTATCAGATTCTTTTATAAGCAGAACAGGAAATAAGGAGACCTTAAATTTTCACACCATCATTATTAGATCAACCTGTTTTGTATCAAGCTTTTATGTGCTCTCATTTATTCAAAATCCTGGACTGGCAATTATTCAGGGCATATTCTTGAAATTTCTTTTTATCGCAATTGCGATAATTGGGGCTTTTCGTTGGGTGAAGGGATATGATGAATACCACCGTTCAAGCAGTTTGCTCTATGCTTTTGGGGGAATCGTTGGATTTACATATTTATCAGGTGGAAATGCAGAGATAGCGTACTGGTTAATGGCACTCCTGGTTTCCATTGCTGCGATGTTTTTATCAACGATCAGACCGAAAGGCGGAACATACATCTGGATTCCAGCCACAATAATGCTTTCCGGACTGCCATTTTCAATTACAAAAAATGTATTGACTAGGATGCAATCATCCGGGAATTGGCTGGATATCGTGTTGACGGCTCTTCCATTGATCTTGATCATCAGCGGATTTATAAAACATGGAAATAGCAAAAAGGAAGTAACACACGATCTAGATCCATGGTACCTGGCAATTTATCAGATAGGATTATTTCTTCCTTTGGTATCTTGGATCGGGATTACCATTAAAAATTTTGAATCTATCACACATGAATTGATCGGGTGGTGGATAGGTGCAGGAATTGCGGGTCTATCAATTAGTTTCCATTTATTTACTTTGCGATCAAAAAGTAAAGTATCCCCACACTGGGATAGCGAAAGAAATTCACCCCCATTATCTAAAATTTTCTTATTATTACGAAATTCTCTCCATGTATCCTTAAATGTACTCAGAAGTATACTGAGATTTGTGTTAAATTTATTTGAAGGAGTTGGGGGTGTTTTGTGGTCTATAGTTTTCCTGGCATTATTCCTAACGATCCTGAGATTTCAGGGGGAATTTTAGACGGATGATTATTAATAACCTGCTCATATTCTCAGCTCTGGCTTCAATTGTATTTATCCTCATCGCATCAGATTGGAGAATGCGAATCGCAGGATTATCTTCATTGTATATTGTAGGCTTCATTGTTATCTTGCAAGTATGGCCGATAGCGTTGGCTTCAGTGAAGCTGATTTCAGGATTAATGGGCATGGCTTTGCTAAGCACATCCCAATTGACTGCTTATCAACCTGGAGAATCACGTCCATACCCTTCAGTTATTGTATTTCGGTTATTAATGGCCATTCTTTTTTGGATCATTATTTCGGCTGTTGCTCAAAAGATAAATGAATGGCTGCCAATTCCCTACACCAACTTGTTTATTGGGCTTTCTCTAATGTCCAGCGGAATAATCATTGTCGGCATAATGAAACGTTTTATCGATACGATCATAGGGTTGCTAACAATATTGATTGGATTTGACATAATTTATTCATCTTTGGAGGGTTCCGCACTCGTTACAGGTATCCTGGCGCTTATAACCATCTTGATTTGCTTGTTAAGTGGATATTTTAATGATGTTAATTATGAGGAAGAGCCTGAATGAACGCACCAATTTTATGGATGATCTCACCAGCAGTGATTTCTCTGCTCCTCCTGACGATACAAAGTAGAAGAATAAGAAACTACACCTTTATCATAGTTTGCTTGATTCTGGTTGGGATTTCTTTATTCACGAGAATTGATCTGATAGGAACGAAGAGGTTTTATACTTTTGACATTTCATCAACTCTAACTATCCTTGGAAGAAGCTTTGCGATATTTGAAGAAGGAAAATTTTTAATCCAATTTATTTATGGTTTCAACGCAATATGGGGAACTTCCCTCATTATATTTAAAAAGAGCGAGCGGATCATTCCGCTGGGATTGCTTTTTTCAGCCCTATTAATCGCCGCAATATCTGTTGAACCATTTTTATATTCGGCTTTTTTTATTGAAATTGCGATCATAATGAGCATTCCCTTGATGATGGAATCAGGTTCAAAAGAAATATCAGGGGTAACCAGATATCTGATTTTTCTCACTCTCAGCATGCCGTTTATCCTTTTGGCCGGATGGTTCCTTGCTGGCGGTGAAATAATTCCAGTAAACCCTGAGCAATTAGTTCAAGCTACTTTGTTGCTAGGGCTCGGTTTTATTCTCTGGCTGGCGGTTTTTCCTTTTCACTCGTGGGTTCCGATGATATTCTCCGAAACTGATCCGCTACGGTCTGGATTTATTCTTCTCTTGTTGGAATCCGCGTTTTTTATACTTATCCTAAAATTTATAAACGGATTTGTTTGGTTAAGAGAATACGATGTGTTTTTTCAAGCATCATTATTTCTTGGTGCTATAATGTCCGTTTTTGGATCGATTGGCCTTGTCTTTCAGGAGAAATTGAAGAGATTAGCTGGTTTCGAATTGCTCCATACAATAGGTGTTATTCTCCTTTCAATTGGATTATCACCAGCCGGTGGAATTTCATTGTTCCCCAATATTTTTGGGTCGCGGATATTAGGTTTTTCATTATTATGCTGGTCAATTTCAGCATTAGAAAATAGCGATAATGGTATTTTTCCTGAAGATATCAAGCAAGTTAACATGCTTTCATTGATCTCAGCAGCGTGCATGATCTATTCTTTGCTTGTACTTTCCGGAATGCCACTTACGATTGGTTTCCCTCCGATGCAGGTTCTGTATCAGCTTTTAGCGGGAAAATTCTCATTAGTCCTAATTCTGTTACTCCTCAGCAACAGCTTTCTAGCAATCGTTGCGTTCCGCATAATTGCTAGAGTTGTGAAAAATGAATTCGAATTTAATAAATTGCTAATAATCGGAAAAAAAGAGATATTTCTACTAACCTATCTTTTTTTATTGATTGTTATTGGAATTTTTCCAAATTTGTTATTGCCAAAATTCCAGAATTTAATTCTTGGGTTTGATTTTCTTATAAAATAGTTTATAGTCTAAAATAATGCCGTTATACAAAATAAGGAACCGAAAGAGCATCAGATGAATTTGGATGATTTAATCGCACGAATAAATAATTTTGAAGATAGATTTGAATCAATCAATAAATCTCTAATGGCAATTAATAAACGCATTAGTGAAATTGATAACAAAACAACTGGTTTCCTAGAATTAGCACGTGATGATAAAAAAGAAATTGCCCGGTTGAATTCAATTGTTATGGGCTTGGGGCAGTTTGATTCTGCTATAACGCAGGTGCGGGTTGATTTTAACCGTAAACTTGATGATTTCCAAAATCAAACGAAACAAGAAGCTCAATTAAAGGCGAATCTGATTGAAGAAGATTTCAGATCGATTAATGCAGCAATTGAAAAAATAAAAAGAGAACTCAGTCTTGAGTTTGATAAAAAACTCGGGTTATTCCTGGAAGAAAACAACCGCTTGTTGAATCGGTTTAAGGGAGTTGAAACCGAAGTGCGAGACCGGTTGACCTCTACAAACGAATTAATTACTACAGTAAATACAATTGATCAAGATCTCCGGCGGATAAATAAACAGGTTGAGAATTTGCAGAATGAAAATGGGGCGTCAAAAGGCACAATGGACGAGATCCGTTCAAAACTTGAAGTGATCTCAAATTCTCTTCGGACAAATGAAAGCCGGTTGAATGAAATGATCGTTACAGATTCTGACCGTCGACAAGTTCAATTAGACTTCATTGGAAAACAGACTCTGATACAAAAAGATCGGGAAAGAATCTGGGGAGAATGGGAGCAGCAGTTTGGTGAGGTTTTGGGCCAGGTTTCTGAAATGCTGCCGGAAATGCAGAATCAACAAATTGCCTTAAGGCATTCGAAAGAACGGTTTGATGAAATTTCACAACAATTCGACAGGCGAATTAACGAACTAACAGAAATGCATCGTCTGATGGATGAAAAGATAAAAAAGGAGTGGGCGACCTTTAAATCGGATTCGGAAAAAAGATGGGCGAATATTTCCCTGGTTCTTGATGATAAACAAGGGGGATATTCTGGACAGGTTCAATTACTTAAAGAAAGATTGGTGTTGGTTGAAGATAATACACATGAAATGCAGGAAGTTCTCCTTCTGATGAGTTCAGAGATTCAAAAAGGAATGCAGAACATTATGAAGATGGTGAATGGGTGGATGGATGCATTCGGGCAGATAAAAAAACCAAAATAACTATTTGCGGGAGTATCACAATAATGTATGTTATCGGAACGGCGGGACATGTTGATCATGGAAAATCGACATTGATCTCTGCACTTACCGGAATTAACCCTGACCGATTAAAAGAAGAACAAGAACGGCAAATGACGATAGATCTGGGGTTTGCGTGGTTTACGCTGCCATCAGGCGAGGAGATTGGCATAGTAGATGTTCCGGGTCATCGGGATTTCATTGAGAATATGCTGGCAGGCGTGGGAGGGATTGACGCGGTTTTATTCGTGGTTGCTGCAGATGAAGGGATCATGCCCCAATCGCGGGAACATCTCGATATTCTGAAATTAATTGGAATTGAAAAAGGATTAATTGTCCTTACAAAAGTTGATTTGGTGGAGGACGAGGATTGGATCGAAATGGTCGAGTCCGATGTCTGTAATCTGGCGAAGGATTCGTTTTTAGAAAATGCTCCAATTATTCACGTGTCCGCAGTTAAAAAAACAGGGTTGAATGAATTATCAATTCAGCTGGATGAATTACTTAAGGGTTGCAAACCCGGGATGAATACCGGCATTCCCAGAATGCCAATCGACCGCATATTCTCTTTAAAAGGATTTGGTACTGTTGTAACCGGTACTTTGATTGAGGGCAAGCTTAGTGTAGGTGATCAGGTGGAAATTCTCCCCTCGGGAATTTCAACCAGGATTCGCGGTATTCAAAACCACAAGAAGAAACAACAATCAGCTGATCCAGGGAATAGAACGGCTGTAAATCTGGTTGGTGTGGATGTGGGGCAGATTTCTCGGGGGGATGTTCTCTGCTTGCCTGGTCAATATAAGGCAACCACATTGATCGACACGGCAATTGTTTTGCTAGATGATAATCTGGCACAGATTAAACACGATGACCGGGTGAAGATTTTTATTGGAACAGCACAAACAACAGCACGGGCCCGTGTAGTTGGCGAAAAATTGTTGGCATCAGGAAAAAATGGATGGGTGCAGTTCGTTCTGGACAATGAGGTTATCGCAAGGAAGAAGGATCGTTTTATTATTAGAAGACCTTCACCTGCTTCTACAATCGGAGGTGGTACGGTGTTAGATGTGCATCCTTCTGGAAGACACAAAAGGTTTGCTAAGGATGTCATTGATAGATTTACTGCTCTCGCAAAGAATTCTCCGGATGAAGAAATCCTGATGACCCTTGATGACTTGGGAATAACTACGACTGCTGAGTTAATTCGAGTTAGCGAATTTAACCGGAAAGCAATTTTCCTAATTATTAAAGAATTGATTCGGGCTGGTGAAATAGTTAATTTAGGAAAAGATGATGCACTCGATGAGGGTACTAATCTAATCTCTAAAAAGAAGTGGATGGACCTTTCGTCACGATTACTGGATAGTATCAAATCCTTCCATCAGGAATATCCATTGAGGGAAGGTAAACGAATAGAAGATTGTGCCAGGGATCTGAGATTATCAAGATCAAATTTGGTGTTAATTGCAGGTTTATTAAAGAGTGAAGATAAGGTGACAATATCTGGCTCTATCATTAAGCTGCGTGACCATTCTATTATTTTTTCCAAAGAACAAGCATTGCGAATAAAAAAACTTGAGGAGGAATTGCAAAAAACTTTCCCGCAGGCACCATCAGCTGATAGTTGCATAAAAATAGCTGGCGTTGAAGTGTACAAAGCGCTAATTGCAGGTGATACATTACTCGAATTGACTTCAAGCGTTGTTTTTCGCCGGGAAGATCTGGATGAAATCATTTCTCGAACGAAAAAATTACTTTCCGTGCAAAAGAAGATAACGGTTGCGGATTTCAGGGATTATTTCAACACATCACGGAAATATGCCGTTGCATTGCTTGAATATATGGATTCAATCGGTGTCACACATCGGGAAGGTGACTTTAGGACCTTCAAGAATGGTTGACACAGATTAAAGGTGCCTGTATAATTATGCGCGCTGCCCCGGCGGTAGGTTGCTGGGGTAAAATTAAGTATATCCAACTTCCCCGTTTACGGGCGGATATCTCCGCGTGGACAATGGTGAAGTGAAGATTGGAGAAGAAAATGTACGCAATAATTGAAAATGGCGGCAAGCAATATAAAGCCATAGAAGGCGAATATATTGAAATTGACCTCCTCCCGGAAGAAGTAGGTAAGAAGAAAACCTTCGATAAAGTCCTCCTGCTTTCTGCAGAAAATAAAATTGAAGTTGGAACACCTTTCCTTAATGGAATTTCGGTTGATACAACCATTCTTTCACACTTCAAAGGACCAAAATTAATCGTTTTTAAATATCGTGCCAAACAACGCTACCGTGTAAAAACTGGACATCGCCAGCGATATACTAGGGTGCTTGTTGATTCGATCGCTTTCCTGGGAAAATCGGCAGTTACAAAGAAGAGTGATTCGGAATCTAAAGAAGATAAGCCCAAGGCCGCAAAGAAGACTGTTTCAAAAAAGAAGCCAGCGGCGACAGTGAAGCCAGCGGCTAAAAAAACAACCGCAACTAAATCTGCAGCAAAGAAAACGACAGCTGCCAAAAAGCCGGCGGCATCTACAAAGAAAACAACTGCAGCGAAGAAGGCGACTACTTCAACTAAGAAGTCATCTTCTGCAGATAAGAAATAAGAGTCATTTGGAAAGAAGAGTAAATTATGGCACATAAAAAAGGTGGCGGGTCATCACGGAATGGCCGAGATAGTAAATCTAAGCGATTAGGCGTCAAAAAATTTGGCGGCGAGCAGGTAATAAGCGGTAATATCCTTGTTCGTCAGCGTGGCACAAAAATAAAACCCGGAAATAATGTGGGTATGGGAAGAGATCACACACTTTTTGCTGTTGTTAAAGGTGTTGTCGAATACAAACGACTTCCAAACGGTCAGAAAAAAGTGAGCGTGGTTGTCGCAAAGTAATCGAAATCGCGATTTTCGATTGACTCTTGAAAGGGTAAAACAAATGAAAAAAGAAATTCATCCAAAATATTTTCCTGAGGCTAAAGTGAGTTGTGCATGCGGAAATACTTGGACAACAGGATCTACACAGGAAGAGATACGAACAGAAGTGTGCTCAAAATGCCACCCATTCTTTACTGGTGAACAGGCGCGCCTGATTGATATTGAAGGACAGGTTG
>Ga0255417_1020_pt1 | contig 10796 bp, 6 predicted proteins | sample ANMaggSeSYBR01G4_FD_182643 | JGI IMG/M metagenome (GOLD analysis project Ga0255417, IMG submission 182643) | Sediment cell enrichment communities from methane seep in Santa Monica Basin, California, United Staets - ANME aggregate JGI... | ecosystem: Environmental > Aquatic > Marine > Cold seeps >... | reverse complement strand
GTCACAGAGGTAATTGGTAATGAGGCTGTTGAAAAAGTTCGATTGAAAAATGTGAAATCAGGAGAAATTAGCGAGCTTGCGGCAGATGGTTTTTTTGTTTTCATCGGGCATACTCCAAATACTGAATTATTCAAATCCCAGCTTGATCTTGATCAAAAGGGTTATATTGTCGTTGATGAACGAACACGGGCCAGTGTTCCGGGAGTTTATGCTGCTGGTGAAGCAAGTGACCCGCGATACCGGCAGGTGATCACTTCAGCTGGAATGGGAGCGGCATCAGCGATTGAAGCGACACGATTATTGGAAAGTGAATCTGATTAAAAAAAATCGAGAATTATCAAAATTCTCGATCTAATGCTTTTTCGCAGGTTTAAACGCTAAGGCGAAGTCGTTGCAATGACATTGATACCCGCCCATGAAAATACTCTGGGATTACTTTGGGCACCTGCTGGTACCCAAATTGCGTCACCATCATCTGTTGTTCCTGCTTGCCTCACAGGTTGAACCCACCATCTGATCACGTGCGGTGTGTTTTCTGCTGGGCGGAAACTAACTGGTATGTTGTATTTTGTGTCATTGGTATAATCGACCAGTTTTTTCCCTTGACCTTCTGTCAGGTCTTCTATTGTCACTGCGTATAATTCGTTTTCAAGCAATCCGCCTATTGCTGCCCATTGGAGAGTAATTGAATCATTGTTCCCAGGGAACACGGAACCATCTGCAGGCAGGAGGAGATTGGAAGGAGGGTAAGGAGGGGGTAGTGTGGGTGTTGGTGTTGGTCCGGCGGTTGGAAGACGTTCGCATAAAGGAATAGTAATTATTAGATCTTCCCAAATACTATCTGAGATCAGCCCGTTATAAGTTTTCAGTGTCTCAACTGATACGGCATAATTTGCGGCGATCCCGCTGAGTGTGTCATTTGCACCTACCCGATATTCAATTTTTTGGCAGGCGGATTCCGTCGCTTCCCCAACACTGAGCGTAATGGTTGGCATTGGTGATGCTGTAGGTGTTTGTTGAGGAACAAGGATAGATTGGCCAACGGTAAGGAATCCACAATCCGGGGGAAGATCATTCAGATCCGCAATACTTTTCACTGTAACCCCATAGAATACCGCAATACCGCCACAGGTGTCGTTTTCTCTGATCTGATATTCAACAGGCGGAAGCGGCGTGTAAGTGGGTTCTGGAGTGGATGTAATTGTTGGGGTTGCACTTTGTTCAAATGTTGGGGAGGGGCTGGCGGTCGCTGTTGCCTCGGGCGGCGCAACCTGACCTGTTCCTCGTAATATAAGAAATATGATCCCCCCTCCAACTGCCAGGACTATAAAAAGCAATCCCAGTGCGAGTGGAAGGCTAAGAGTGATATCCGGCAGCCGTTGTGATCGTACAGCCCTTGCTTTTTTAGTTGCAGAGGGAACGGTAAATGTTCTTCCGCAAACCAAACATCGGCTGGCATTATCACTTAAACGGGTACCACAGGTGGGACATGTTTTTGTGGGTGTATTATTTTCAGGACTCATATTATGATTATTCTAATCGCATTTCATGTGAAAAATCCGTGGAATTATACCATCTGAAGTAAAATCGCATTTAATGAATGCAGATCTGGATCATGACTGACAAGAAACACAAGAAGCCATTAAGTCTATATATTCATATACCTTTTTGTAAGAAGCGGTGCAGTTATTGTGATTTTAATACATATGCAGGTTTTGAAGAGTATATGGATGTGTTCTCTGAAGGCGTTCAATTTGAGCTCGAATTATTCGCACAAAAATTCAGAGATGATTTTGTTGTGAAAACGGTCTTTTTTGGAGGTGGAACACCGACAGTAATGTCCCCCGGTTATTTCGCCAGTATCTTGAAATCCATATCAAAGAATTTTTCAGTATCTGATTGGTTGGAAGTCACATGTGAAGGGAACCCAAATAATATCAACAAGGATTATTGTTCAGAACTAATCAAAATGGGAATAAATCGTTTGAGCATTGGAATGCAATCATCAGATGATCACGAATTGAAGATTTTGGACCGAATGCATAACCATCAGGTAGTAATTAACGCAGTACACGATGCAAAAAGTGTTGGGTTTAGAAATATCAATTTGGATCTAATTTATGGAATTCCAACTCAATCTATGAAGACATTTAATCAATCAATAGATGCAGCCCTGGACTTAAAACCTCAGCATCTCTCGATTTACGGGTTGTCGCTCGCACAGTCAACACCATTATTCCAAAGAATACAAAAAGGCGAATTGCCAGAATTGGAGAACGATCAATCTGGTGAAATGTACGAGTGGGTTATGGATTACATGCCAAAATTTAGATTTGAGCAATATGAGATATCAAATTGGGCGTTGGAAAATTATTCGCATGATTATCGTTGCATGCATAATATTCAATACTGGAAAAATCTCGATTACCTTGGAATTGGGCCGGGTGCGCATAGTTATGTAAATGGATGGAGATGGTGCAATGTTGATCCGATACCGATGTATGTTGAAAATTTACGGAACATAATTGAAAAAGATGGCTTTTCCCATGGAGCGATTAAAGACAGCCATCAATTAGGTAAGATGGATATCATCAAAGAGACGATGATGATGGGTTTGCGGTTGGTCCGATCCGGGGTCAATATTGAGGAAATGAATAAAAGGTTTTCAATAGATCTTTTGGAAATCTATGAAAGACAAGTTGAAAAATTATTGCAACTCAAACTAATTAAAGTTGGGCAAATACACGATTCAAGCTACATCTGGTTGACCAAAAAAGGGCGGATGTTGGGAAACCAGGTTTTCCTTGAATTTATATAATAGGTGGGTTATATAACTTCCACCGTCGTGTGCTGAATTGAGGAATCGCTATCTGGATATGGTGTTGACCAGCGGAATATCCACTTTGCATCTTCAGATTCCATATTCACACAACCATGGCTCATTGTGACGCCAAAGTTATTATGCCAGTAGGTTCCGTGAATAGCGACCCCCGTTGAAGGTTCAAAATAAGAAACCCAGGGTACTCCCGGTAATTCATATGCTTGTGCGTCATTTCTTAGTGTGCCATCGCCCATATGAACGGAGGGACGCTTGTTCTGAATAATATGGGGACCTTTTGGCGTATCAGTGGGAATTACATTCGGATCCAAACTTGAATTTGGTAGTCCGGTTGAAACCTGAAATTCCTTGATCAACTGACCATTTTCATATGCTCGCAGAATTTGAAAATCAATAGAGATCTCAATATGTTTTGCGGCAGGGGGTACATCGGGATGAATAGGTGCAAACTCACTTTCCTGAACCAGTCGTAAATGTTCGGCCGGAACATAATGAGATGTGGTAACTAAAGCGTTGTGGATCTCATAGAATAACTGACCATAAGGATTTTCTATTAGGTCAAAAACCCAATGAGTCGAACCATAATACAGGATATAAGAATTTTCCCATTTTGATCCATTTCGGATACGATAGGATTGGGAATAAGGTACAGTCAATTCCATTAAAGATCCAGAACTGGGAAAAGAACGAATGATCGAATTTAATCGGTTGCGCACAGGTTGAACCCAGGCACTATGGACGTAACCGCCAAATACTTGATGCCATATTGGATTATAGCCAGGACCATCTTCAGAAATGATTGAATCATAGATATTAAGTGTGTCATTAAAAAACCGCTGGAAAAGAATCTTGCTGAGTTCAGAAGGTTTCTCATAAACACTAAGCGATTCTGATGTGACCCGCCCAAGTTGAATGGACCTATATGAATCTATAGGAGGTTTTTGGAGCGGTGATATTGTACAAGCGGCAATTCCAGTGCCGATATTTTTTAAAAAACTGCGTCTATTCATATTTATTTAATTCCAATAACCATAAATTATAAGCTGTCATGAGCTATTGATCACTCCTGCAATTTTCTAATCAATTGGATCGGATCTACTCTCAGATAATATTTTCGAAAAGCGGCAGTTTCTTTTAAAGATCTATTCAACTTTTTACTAATTGTATTAATTTTGTTAGTGGAATGAGCTTGCGCCTTAGTAAGCTGGATTTTTCCATCAAATATATTTTCGATCACTATGTCCCCGTGTTCTTGAAACCAAACCAATCCATGAAATATCGTTTCTTCTCTTTGGCACATTGCCGCAGCAACCTTTTTTATGTTGATTTCTTCTATTTGCTTTTGGAGTGACTGTTTAACAATATTTCCCAGGTTCAAAAGGAACTGCTTTGTATCATCGGTTTGCATTTTCCAGTTGAATAGAAATATTTTTATTGTATTGGTCCTTTCGATTAAACCATTCAAAACTGAATAACTTGGGGGAGCGCTCATAATTAATAAGTGCTTTTTTTCATCCAGCTGCCAGCGATTCCTTAATAAAATATTAGTTGGTTTTTCTAAACCTTCTCCCCAAATTTGTGCATCCGTATCATTATTCAAGATTCTCTCTATTTCATATACCTGGTTAGGTTCTTTGCGGTAATCCTCAAGCTGAATAGGATATTTATTGATGTGAATGTTCGGTGGAAGTGGTTGGTGTTCTCGGTGGTCGACATATTCCAGGAAAAATGAATTTTCTCTGTGGAAATCATCCGGTTGGATTTGAAAGGCAATATCAATTTTCTCAAAAGGGAATACTGAGATAGATGAATTCCACCTGATCATGTTTTGCGAATCTCCTTGCTCATCCTGAAGGAATAATTTTGTGTGGTTTTTCAGGCTTCCAAATTGCGTCTGATTAGTGATTTCGGTGTTTTCGCAAGCAAAAACAGGTGCCTGATTTCCACTTCCAAATGGAGAAAGTATTTTAAGCTCTTCAAACAATTGGTTCCCTAAATCGGAAAATGAGATGAAATGATCAATTATTAATTCTTTTTCAACTTTCAGTTTTTTCAATTGAGACTTGATAGTTGTTGTTAATCCGCTGATGAACGTAGAAAGTTCTTCGATTGGGATCGATAATCCCGCTGCCATTGCGTGACCGCCATATCGAATGAGGTGTGCGTCATTTTCTTGAATGGCGGAAATAATGTCAATTCCTTCAACTGATCTGGCAGATCCGCTTGCCGTACCGTTTTCATCGTTAAGTAAGATTGCCGGAACAGAAAATTCCTCCGACAACTTTCCGGCAACAATACCTAATACACCTTGATGCCATCCCTCCTTATGAAGAATAATTACCTGTCTTTGGGTAATCAAATGGTCTTTTTTAACCAGATCTTTTGCTGACCGATACACCGAATCAACCAGTGACTTTCTGGAATCATTTAATCTTTCCAGGTCTAATGCAAAATTATTGCAGTAGTCATTATCTTTTGATATCAGGAAATTTACATTTTCGTTTGCGTCTCCCAATCTACCAGCAGAATTCAATCTGGGTGCGATATTGAATCCGATTGTATTCTCGGTTATAGTTCCATTTCTCTTGGAAGAAAGTGCTAATATAGACGAAAATGCTGCCCGTAGTTCTTTATTCATTTGGCGGAGTCCGCTTTGAGCATAAAACCTGTTTTCTCCCTTTAATTTAGCAAGATCAGCAATTGTTCCTAAGGCGACGAGATCATGCAATGATTCTGGATTGAATTCAAATTCAACCCTTTGGAAAACTGCTCGGATCACTTGAAATGCGATTCCAACACCTGCAAGATATGACAACGGATGATTTTCCGGAAGTTGGTGAGGGTTCAATATCGAATATGCGTTTGGTAAGGAAGAAGGAGGTGAATGATGATCTGTAATAATGACATCAATTCCATGGGAGTTTGCATAGTTAATTGCTGTATGGTCAGATATGCCGGTATCACATGTGATTATCAGGGTGGGGTCGGCCTTAAGAAAGTTCATGAAGCCTTTCAACTGCATTCCGTGAGATTCCGATGCTCTGATTGGGAGGTGGTAGATAGTTCTTGCATTGACCTTGGATAAACCAAGCATTAATACTGCTGTGGAGGTTTGCCCATCTACATCAAAATCACCCCAGATGCCAATTGTTTCCCCATTTGAAACCGCCCGGATTATTCGATCAATTGTCTTTTCCATATCTGTGAAGACAAATGGGGAAGTCTGCTCATACACAAGCGGATTCAGGTATTTTTCACAATCTTCTGGATCAACCACTCCTTTTTTTACTAGTTCTTTCCCAAGGATAAGGCTATGTCTATGAATCGTCGGGGTTTTTCCGCTGGAGGAAACTGAAACTGGTTCAATCCATCTCATTTCTAAAACTCAAATGGAATATCAGGTATTTGGTCAAAATCGAAATTTAATTCACTTTCATTGTCAAAATCAGTTGCATCTTGTATTTTTCCTGGGAATGTTCCCCGATTGCAGAGCGACCGATAAGAACAATACCGGCATTTATTTTCATCATCGGTTAAATTAAAATCACCAATTTGTTTGTTGTTGATATCTTGAATTGTATGAGTAATAAACCGTATGTTATTTTCATGCGCAATTTGACTATATGAAAAAATGATCTCCTTATCTGGTTTGGCCGGAAACCAATAGCGCATAGAAATATTTTCGGGTATTTTTTCAATACTCCCAAGGAATTCTGCGGATGATTCCTGAATAATTAGGGGATAAAGGATAGTTTGGATTTTTTTGGCAAGTGTTCTATTTTTTGGAATGTATTTGGATGTTTTCCAATCGATAATGCCAAGCTCATCTTTTTCATTGATGAATATTAAATCAAATATTCCCTGAACTTTCGAATCTCCTATTTGACAATCTAAATGAAATTCTGAAAACACAGTTTTTAAAATCAGAGTACTTAGAAAAACGAGAGAATTCTCAAACCAGGTTGAAAGGAAGTCATCTTGGATGGATTTCCGCAAAACATCCTTCGGAACTCCAGTGAAAAATTGATGTAAAAGAAAATGGAATTGATTCCCGCGTTTCATATTTTCCTCAATTTCAAGAACCGGTTCACAGGCAATTGCGGGCCAGGATTGTCGTAGAACATACTTCAACTCGTAGCGCCTTGCACAATCTAAAAAATCCTGAATCTTTATTGCGCTGAAGATTTTCTCATTGGTCACTTGCGTAAATCCCTTCCTGGAAATTTCTCAACATCTTTACTGGATATGCTTCGGTGCTATCCTTCCGCCTGCCTGTGTTCCAGGTAAAAATCAGCTCTTCCCTGGCACGAGTTATTCCGACATATAATAAGCGCAATCTTTCCGCGCAATAGCCTATTCGAGCACTATGGCTTGCTAATGATAATGCTGATTGCTCTAAAGTAGGTTCATCATTCAATAAAGCGTTCAATTTAGCAACCGTTTCCGCTTCCAGGTTTCTGTGATCTTTTACAAACCATTTTTCGGATATATAAGTGTCGGATTGCTCTAAAGAGGGAAAGTTGTAATTATTTACTGAAACAAGATATACACGGTCCCATTCTAATCCTTTTGACTTGTGAATGGTGGATACAACCACTTCCCCCTTGTGTGCATCCGGATCGAACCCCAGGTCTTCATCAGTAAATCCGAATAACCGATAGCGGTTATTAACGATCGCTTCAAGTTCTACACAAAATTCCGGTAATTGGTATTCAGGATAAAAGCTTAGTGAACGTTTTAAAACCATAGCAATTTTATGGGTTAATGCAAGGTCAGCCTGATCTTCAAATAATTCAGCACCAATAGTAATAACCATTTCGTCGATCGGAAGTAGGACTGCCCGCTGCCACTTTGACATTTTCTCTATAACGAATGCGATAATCCGTTGCTCATCTTCGTTGAAATCTGACAGACTTAGGAAAAAATCAATTCCGCCTGTTTGAGAAAATATTTTCTCTGGCTGCGATAATTGATCCAGAATTTCCTTGATATGTTTCAATTTATTATTACTATCTACTTGCTTGAACTTAATCTGTGAAGTTGTTAGGAAAGCGCGAGTTAGATAGCGCCGAATGGTTGGGAAAGAGTAAAAATGCAGAATGTCCTTAAACACTGAGGCGGCGTCCCGTGTTTTTTTTGAAGTACTCAATAATTCCACTGTCGGGATTTTTAATTGTGTAAGCTTTTCAACTAATTTTGTTCCACGAGAGTTTCTGGGAACAAGAATTGCGGCGGTTTTTTGGGGATGCTCTGTTATCCATTTACCAGCCGATTTGGCAACAATCTCAATTTCCTTTTCCGGAGATAATGCCTGGTCGTGAAAAATAACTTTGTCAGGTTTATCTGTGGGGTTTGGCTGTGGGTCACCTGCCGGGGTTGGTTCGATAAGGGGTGCGCTAAGTGCGTGCCTCAATTCATTTCTGGGGTGTTCGCTTGCTGTCCATTTAACTAAATGGTTTGCGATTGTGATAATGCTTTTTGTGGAACGTCCTGAATGTGGAAGGTCAACTGAACGTACATTCGGTTGATTGACAAACAACCTCAGGAGTGTAGGGTCTGCTGTTGTGAATGTTTCAAAAATCGCCTGGTTAGGGTCTCCAACACGTACCCAATTATTGCTGTTGGCTGACAATAGGGCGAGCATTTTTTGTTGGATTCTACTGCTGTCTTGAGCTTCATCTTCTAAGATAAAAGGCCAGCGATGTTGAAGCCGTTGCAGGTAGTCGGGGTTTTCTGAAAGCATGCGAAAAGCCAGCCAAATGAGGTCATCAAAATCTACTGAACCTCGATCACGAAGTGTTTTTGAGTAATCATGATAAGTTTGGATACTCATTGATAAGAGGTTGTCATTTTCACTGATTTTGCTAAGTTTGGATTGTAAATTTTCTGGAGATTGCAGGTGATCTTTTGATAAGCGGATAAAATTGCTGCTGATTGTTTGAATCAATCGTACCCAGTTATTGGTATCTGAAGAGGAAAAAATGTCATCGGGAGAAAGTTTTGCGAGTGCATCTTTATGTGATCTCACCCAGCCAACCGCATTTCTGGCTAAAATATCATTGCTTGTACGCTCATCAGCGATTGAGAAATGATTTTCCAGTCCAACAAGGTGAGGCTGCTCACGGACAATATCATATGCCAATCCATGAAGAGTGCGTACTCTGTAACCAATACCTGGAATTAATCCTAATTCTTCTAAAAAACCCGAGATACGAGCAGAGAAGTTATTCACTGCCGAATTTACCAGGGTTACTATGAGGATTTCTTGATCCTCGTCCAATAAATTGCCTGCAATTAAGTTAGACGCAAGATATGATAGAGTTTGTGTTTTTCCGCTTCCAGGAACAGCAGTAATGCCCATTTTCCCACATTTGTATTGGGATACTTCCCGTTGTCCAGGTCGTGGGATAAACACTATGCTTTTCCCTTCATCTGGATCATCCGTTTTCTATGTGTCTGAAATGCGTGCAGCAGAGGTCCGTAATTTTCCGATCCATATTCGTTTACTTTTACAGCAGATGCAACTAATCCTTTTTTGCATCGTCTTAATAATCCATCGATCACTCTCTCCATTACCTGTTGATTTTTTTCATATTCCAATTGCTCGTTCCATACACTTCCTCGTTCCCAGTTGTTTTTGAATACATAGGGGTGAGTTAGCGGTTGATAGAGCCTTTCCCACCACCCCATGCTGCCGATATCCAGCCAAAACTGGTATGCGGTAGGTCGATTTTCCATCAAAAAAGTGTGCGCCGGGGCAATAAGAACAGCGTTTTCTGCTTTGACTCTCCTTCTAAAGGAGGATGGGATCAAGCCCTGCTCAACGTTTGCTATATACTCCAATCCTGATGTAAGGTGATGGGTTTCATATACCTCTGAGGAAAAGATTCGAAATGACCGAATGGATTGAATTAATCTATCAATTAGATTTGCACCGTTGAAATTATCATGAAATGAAAATCCACGATTGGATAAAACCTGTCCATATAAATTCCGTAAGAAAATGTCCAGGGGAACTGATTCTTCTTCTAAATAATTTACAAGCCAATTTCGAAGTATTTCAATTTTTTCACCATATTGAAATGAAATTCTTTCTTGAAGGTTTACATTTGTGAGGTTGTCAAAAGACCTGATTGGGCATGTGTTCTCTTTTTTCGAGTAAAGTGATTTTACAATTAGCTCAGACCGAATGATGTCAATTCCCGGAATAAATTGCATTAAGAAATGGCGAAATTCAAAATCTGTTACTTTGAATCCCCATTGTGGATGAGCGAGTTTCGCAAATGAGAGTAAAGATTTTACTGCGGGAGACTCAAGGTACATTCTAGAAGGACGAGAGGATATGGAAGGAATATCGAGAGCAGTGAGCTTTTCTGAAAGGCTGAATTTCAAGGAGTCAGATAGATAGGGTGATAGAACTACAATGTCACGCGGTTGCACACCTTTATTTATGAGTCCAAAAATTCTATCGCAAGTTTCTGAAATCATTTCAGGATAAAAGCGGTAAATGATTAATTCGGATTCATCCGGGAGTGTGTAATCTGAATTTACATTTTTTTCTTTCCGGATGCAGGAGATTAGCGCTTCCCGATATTCCATGATCTCTTCAGAATTGGTGAATCCCTTTTGAAAATGAAAGTGTTCTTGGCAATTCTTTCTCAGTGTATATCCGCTATCGGCATCTGCGCCAAGAAATGATCGAAAACCTCCATTCTTATCAAAAATAAGTGTGGATGATGGAACCATTTTCGTAAAGCTTTTTATTAGCGTATGCGTAAATGGAGTATCTTCTTCCAGGTTATCAGCGAATAGGGCTTCATACCTTGCGCGAATGTATTGCTGGTAAAGATCCAATGGCCATACATGGTCTCGGAAAATTGATATAAGAAGGGAATAATCTATTAGATTATGGTCAAGGCAGTATGACCTGAATTTTATTGCGCAAACCTGCACTTGA
>Ga0255417_1019_pt1 | contig 10813 bp, 11 predicted proteins | sample ANMaggSeSYBR01G4_FD_182643 | JGI IMG/M metagenome (GOLD analysis project Ga0255417, IMG submission 182643) | Sediment cell enrichment communities from methane seep in Santa Monica Basin, California, United Staets - ANME aggregate JGI... | ecosystem: Environmental > Aquatic > Marine > Cold seeps >... | reverse complement strand
CACGCCCGAGGTTAGAGAAGATATAATTAGACAGCTGGGCTTAGAAGATCCGGCAGTAGTTATAACCGGTTTTGCCCGTTCAAACCTTGAATTCGGGGTTATTTACGCCCAGGAAGCCAGAAAACCATATTACACACTTGACGCTATAACAAGCGTGTCGGGTAGTCCGGGTATTGTTTATGTAAGTACCAGGTCTAGAGTAGACAATCTTGTGCAATTTTTGCTTGAAAATAATATCGAAGCAGTTGGCTATCATGCCGGAATATTGCCGGAGGAGCGCAAGTGGATCCAGGAACAATTTATGAAAGGCGATGTTAATGTTATTGTAGCAACAAACGCTTTTGGATTGGGAATAGATAAATCAAATATTCGTTTTGTAATACATTACGATATGCCCGGTACGGTTGAAGCGTATTACCAGGAAGCCGGACGGGCCGGAAGAGACAGAGAGCCAAGTTTTTGTGTTTTACTTTATAATTCCCGCGATCGGTATTTACAGGAATTTTTTATCAAAGGAGATAATCCGCCGCCTGAATTGATTGAGGATATTTATAAAATATTGTTAAGTTATGATTCCGATATTGTGCTTATTACCTATGCCGAATTAACGGATATGGTGAATGATTCGGTGCCGGATATGGCGATTGGAACGAGTTTGAAAATATTGGAAAGAGAAGGTTATATCACACGGTCTCATGAAAAAAGGGGCAGTGCTTTTTTACAGATGTTGAAAGACAAGGAAGTAGTGTTGAATTCTATTTCAATTAAAGCAAAAAAACAAAAGTTGATAGTGGAAAAGTTATTTTTAAAATACGCAGATGATTTAAAAAAGGGTTTTGATTTTAATATTGAAGAAGTGTCAGGAATAATAGGTGAAAAAAAGGCGACGGTTTCCCGGGTTATTCGTAAACTAGCCGATGACGGCATGGCTGAATACAAACCTCCTTTTCGTGGGACTGAGATAAGGATATTAAAACGGGATGAGACAAAAGATTTTTCAATTGACAAAAAAGCCTTGCGAGAGAAATTGAATCAAGCGTATCGCAAACTTGATCGGATTGAAGAATATATTTATAATAACGGCTGTAGGCAGAAATATATTCTTGATTATTTTAAGGACGCGCAAGCGAGAAATTGCGGGCGCTGTGATTTTTGTTTAACCGGCAAAGCGATTAAGAGGAAAGAAATAAAAAAGAAGCTCAAGAATTATAACCGGTTTATAAAAAAAGAAAAGGAATTTGTTGTTACTAAGCCGCAACCGGCTTTAAGTACAAAATTAACCCAGCTCGAAACTATGGAACTGTATAACAAAGGAAAAGATGTAAAAAAAATAGCTGAGCTAAGGGAGTTGTCAATCGGCACTGTAATTAATCATTTAAGTTTTTTAATAGAAAAGGGACTAATCAAAGATATAAGTAAATTGGTTGACAAAAAGAACGAAGAAAAAATAAAGAAAGCTATTTTAAAAGTGGGAATGGAAAAATTAAAGCCGATTTATAAAGAGTTAGAAGAAAAAATAGATTATGATATTATTAAAATAATAGTGGCAAAAGAAAAGTTAAACAAAAAATAATTTGTAATTCGCGTTTTTAGCGTTTATTCGTAAATTCGCATAATGTATATGGACAAGAAAACAGAAAAAGAATTGCTTGAGGTTGTTAAGGAAAACTATGAGCAGATAGCCGGGCAATATAATGAAACAAGAAAAAAGCATTTGTCTTTGTTATGGAATAAATTGTCTAAGCTTACCAAAGCAGTAAGGGAAGGCGAAAGCGTTTTTGATGTTGGTTGTGGCAATGGTCGATTACTTGATTTTTTTAAGAATAAGAGAATAGATTATTTAGGAATTGATTCAAGCCGGAAGCTGCTGGAATATGCCCGAAAAAATCATCCCGAATTTGAATTTAGGCAGGGTAATATATTAAATCTAGGAGAGATTCCGGAAGTTAATTATGATTACGTATTTTCAGTAGCGGTTTTTCATCATATTCCCGGACTAGAATTACGGGTTAAGGCCTTGAGACAACTAAGAAATAAGGTTAGAGAAGGAGGCAGTATTATAATAACGGTTTGGAACTTATGGAATAAGAAAAAGTATCGCCGGTTTTTATGTAAATTTTCCTTATTAAAATTGATCGGCAAGAATACAATGGATTACGGTGATATTAGATATAGCTGGAAGAATAGTGCCGGCGAGAAAATAAGCGAACGTTATTACCATGTTTTTCGTTCTAGCGAATTAAAAAGAATCGCTCGAAAAGCCGGGTTTAAAAAGATAAAAGTAAGCCATGATAAATTCAATTATTATCTTATTTTAAAAAAATGAATATAACGCGTGAACAATTTGAGGAAGTGGTTTCAAAGGCGATGGACGATTTGCCCGATAAATTAAAACAAAAAATTAATAACTTAGCGGTTTTCGTGGAGGATTTTCCGACCAATGATCAACTTGGTAAAGCCGGGCGCAAAGAACGGTATGAGCTTTTGGGTTTGTTTGAAGGCTATGCCCAGGCGCAGCGCTTAAATTACGGGGCTGTTTTGCCGGACAGGATTACAATTTTTCGTATGCCGATTTTAAAGAGCAGCCGAACGGTTAAGGAATGTGAAGACCGGATCAAGCGGGTTATCCGACACGAAATTGCCCATCATTTCGGTTCCGGAGAACCAGGCGCCCGGAAAGCGGAAATAGATTAAACAAAAGGATAACTTTTTATTTCAAGCCTATTTTATTGCTATACTTGATTTTTATACCGCATTATGATAATATCAAAACGAACTCCGGTTAGGAGTTTTTTGTATTAAATGCACCTGTAGCTCAATTGGATAGAGCACTTGGCTTCGGACCAAGGGGTTGGGGGTTCGAGTCCCTCCGGGTGCACAATATGATTTTTCGCTTTTTTGCGAAAAAATATATTGCTGTATCCGGTAGCCAGGAGAAGCCATATATTTGGCGTGGGGCTTCCGCCCCTTCGAGTCCCTCCGGGTGCACAGATTCAATTTACAATTATCAATTACGAGTTAACAATTTATTATATTAACATTCGTAATTGTAAATTTTTAATTGACAATTGATTTGGCTGGGTAGCTCAGTTGGTTAGAGCGTAGCACTCATAACGCTAAGGTCGTGGGTTCAATCCCCACTCCAGCCACTAGTTAGTATAGAAAGTTAAAAAGTAGAAAGTTCATAAAGTATTTGTTTATACTTTTTTACTTTATAAACTTTATAATTTTTAACTAATTTGCCCCTATAGCTCAGTTGGTAGAGCAGCTCCCTCTTAAGGAGATGGTCGGGGGTTCAAATCCCTCTGGGGGCACAACAGAATACTTCTGATAAATTAGCGAAAGTTAGACCAAGAGTCATGCTTTCGCTTTTTTGTTTTCACCCTTACTTTGTCTTGGTTGCCCACATAGTGCCCAAACAACTCATTAAAGTCGGTCAAATTGAGTTTATTGATTGCGTCTTCGAAGGTGTGTGGAGACAAATGAACATACCTCATTGTCATGCGTGAGCTACTATGTCCGAGTAAATCTTGAATGATCCGCATAGAGACTCCAGCCATTGCAAGATGGGAACTGAAACTGTGGCGAAGCACATGCCAGCGAACCCTTCTGATACCAGCCAGATCACAAATGCGGTGTATATTTCTTGCAGCTCTATGATCTTTTAATGCTTCACCTTTTTCATCTGGAAACACATAGCCTTTTTTATTTGATCTTACCGATAACACCTTAACAACATCTTCTGTTAATGAAACGGCTCTTACTTTGTGAGATTTAGTTGGACCGGGACTGCCCTTATACATTGACCGCCTAACTGAGATTACTTTACTCTCAAGGTTTATATCATTCCAGTCGAGAGCTAATAGTTCACCTAAGCGTAAACCGGTTTTAAGGGCCACTAAGATCATATCCTTCCAAATCTCATCAGCGTGTTTGAGCAACAAGCTGCATTCTTCCTCTGACAAATAAGTAAAGGTAGGATCTATCAGTTTGTTCGGCTTAATTTCTGGAAATTTAGTTTCTATTTCAAGCTCGTCATAAGCACAACGAAGACATTTTCCCAAAACTGCAAGCTGATTGTTTATTGTCTTGGGGTTATACTTCTTTATTTTTGTGGCTTTGTATACTTCCACTTTGTGTGTAGTGATTTTATCAATCGATATTTTACCAAAGAATGGATTTAAGTGAATGCGTAGAATGGATTCTTTTTTGTCCTGCTCGGATGGCTTGTTATTATTGATAACATAAGTATTGAGCCAACTTTCTGCATAGCCTCTAAACTTCGGAGTCTTTTTAACACTTTCAATGTCCACGGATTCACCTCTGACTAGTCTACCCCTAAGTAACGCCTCATAAGCTACAGCCCCTGCTCTAGTGTTCTCCGGGCTTCTGCGCCTATATCTTTGTCTAGCAAAACGAATATCTACCCACCATGATTTTTTAATAATTCTTACTGCCATATATTGCATCTTAACCAATCCGTTATTTTTTCAAACGAACCAGCCAATATTATTTTGTTAAAGTGCAATATAGACCCGTAAACGGGTAGGCTAAATTTACATTATCAGTAAATCCGTTAATAATCAATTTTACTAGGTAGTTCCGTATTCACTACCACATTGATCACATCTAAATATGCATCCCGGAGGCAAGTCGCCGTATGTAACAACTTTTTTTATATCATCAGGAGAATAGCAATTTTCACACAGTTGTTTCCCTCTGTTATTAGTTATTGCTATCACAGTTGATTTCTTTATAAATACCATATGTATTTTTAATTATTTATATTATCAAGGTTTAAGCAACGCGTATTGTTTTGTGCTTTTTTAATAAAAACAAACAAATCTCCTGTTTTCTTTTTTAACATTAACGGCGTAGTAATTTGAGGGGCGTAAGGTTGATCATGAACAAAAACAGCAGCGTTAGCGGCCTCTTTAGCTTTTTCAAATCCAAGGCGGCGAATAAGGGCTGCCGCAGCTTCCCGTTCCGTGGTATTCCCGCGTTCAAGCATCGGATTAACAGCCTCTAAGATATTAAAGATTTCGTTTACTTCCTCTTTTTTATAGGCCCGAGACTGCGGAGCAGTCTCTTTTATGTTCTTACCATTCTTTTCATTCTTGTAATTCTTATCATTATTGATTGTTGCCCCTTGAAGACCTTCCGAACATACGGTGTCTTCCGTCTGTGTGTCATCTTGTATGGTATGTCGTTCACCATATAGTTTGCTTATGGGGTTAAATTTGTCGTAATTTAAGATAAAAATACGAGTATACTGTCTTGTCGTTTCGTATGTTATCATGCCATCCTTTTTTAATACCTCTAAAAACTTTTTTACAGTTTTAATATTCCAATTCCACTCCTCAGAAAGTCTCGTTTGGCTCGTAATAACATCTCCTCGTTCTTGTATTACTAAATTACTGTTAATTAAGAATTTATTGTCTTTAGTAAAATTTGCCTTAAAGAGAAGATCCACCCAAGCCTCGAACTCACTAAATTTCCTTTTTTTCGTCCAAAGCCAATGCCTGTTGACTCTTCGATATAGTTTTATGAATCCTTTTTCCATACCTTTTATAAAAGTTAATTATTTCATGTAGCTTGCCAGCTATACTTTTTCGACCTTTATTTTTGACTAAATACTCCTTATTTTCGATCGTGATTCCGACCGCTGTTTTGAACATACTTGTTTTACTGTCTTGCATATTTGTTTAGTTAGTTAATAAAAAAACCGCTCATATCAAAATCAAGGTTCATAGGCTTGATTTTAATACAAACGGCTTTTATAACCCGGGCTCCGCGCCCGCGAAAAGCAACAAGTGCTTCTTTATGTATCTGAACGATATATAGCTATATAAGAACTGTGAACAGTATTATAGGGCTCTTAGTTTTGGTAACGAAGGCACTCATACGACGATCATATAACGCTTGTCCATTACCTAAATATTAACACTATTAACTACTTAATTAAAGGGTTTTTTCTGTTACAAGTTAGCTAATGACCGATATTTTTATAAATTATTTAACATTAACAAAAATCAAAAAAATGAGACAAATTCTGTTACAAGTCCCAAAAAGAGTTATTCACAGTTAATTTTTCAATTATTTTTTTAACTTGATAAATACATTAAAACGATGTAAGTTGTAAATATTAAAGAAAATTAAATTCTTTACCGATAGTGGTCATTTTTATGAAAAAATTAGTAATATATCTAGATCAAAATTTTATTAGTGATATAGCCAAGTATAAATCTGGAATTAACAAGAATGTTAAACCAGAACTTGTTGAAATCTTTGATATTATAAAAAAGGGCGTTAGAGAAGAAAAATTTATTGTTCCCGATAGCATATCAATAAAGACTGAAACTGCTGCTGCCTTGGAGCCACGATTAGTCAAGGAAATCAGAAGCCATCTGAAATATTTAGGACAGGTTTCGCTGGTTCATCACTGGGATATTCAAGATTCGCAATTTGAATCATCATTACTCGAATATTTGAAAAAGAAGCCAACGAAAAAACAGGAGTGGGAACCAGCTTTCCATGATAATCCTGATAAGCGAATGGTAAATTTTACCATTGATGTTAATTTTCCCCACATGAAGTATGAGTCTAACAGAGTAGAGTCATTACAACAGGCTCGTGATAAGGGCATCAAGTATAAGAGTCAATACAAAGAAGAGATGAAGGCAAACAGGGAGTATTATAAAAAGCGACTAAAAACACACTATAGATACTACCTTCACAATCAATCAATAGATATTTCGGAAGCTGAAAAATTTATTGATTCAAACAATTTTTCAGAAATTCCCAATATTGATATTTTTACTAGATTATGGAGCAAAGACTTGTCGAAAAAGGGTCGAAAGGGAAAAGAAAGTGATTTTACAGATATTGATACTATTTCCGCCTATATGCCATATTGCAATATCATGACGACTGATAACTATATGGCGACTAATTTGAGAGAGTTGTCTCTAGACAAAAAATATAATTGTAATGTTTTTACAATGAAAGATAATGATTTAGCTAAAATGAAGAAGCTTCTTTTACATGAGCTTAAAAGCAGACCGCCAGCAAATGAGAGCATTTTTTCCATAGTCTGTTATTTAGCTGAAGGCGAACAAACTTTTAGCACCAAGTTTGTTTCATTATTAAGTTCAGCAGTTAACGATTTTCACAGGAGAATATATCAGTTTGATAAAGAGGTATATATATCTGTTTTATTTATAAAAAATCATGATTATAGCGCAGAAAAAGAACTATCCGACAGTATTGTTATAGAGAATGGTAAGGCTGGAATTAAACTTAACAATGCTTTACGGGCAGACATGGTTATATATATGAATCATTTTGAAACACTTGTAAAGTCGCCAAATGAAAGTATAGAACAGATAATTGCTAAAATGCTTGATTTTGAAAAGGGCAAAGCAACAGTGCTAATACCAAGCAATTTTAAGGCAATTAATTTTGAAAAAAGTAAAGATGTTGACTTGTTAGACGATATTGCTGATGCTATAAAAAAGAAAAAAATAATAACAAGTAAATATAAGCTAAACATTATTTATAATAAAATATGTCTAATCGAAAATGTGTATATTGTTTTACAAAACTGGACAAACAAAATTCGACGAAAGATCATGTGCTACCTAGGTCTTGGCACTTAAAGCCTGATGACTCAGAGAGATGGACTGTTCCTTCATGCGTAAGTTGTAATAGTAAATACGGGAAAATGGAAGACGAGTTTAAGCTTTTAATTACTATGTGTATGACGCCAACTGCTGACAACATCGATTATATCAAAAAAACTTTAAGTTCAGTAAAGGCTGCAGAAGGTAAGAATGAAAAAGATTCATGGCACCGGCAAGCAAAATTAAAAAAATTGGTAAAAAATATAATGCCAGCAAAAAAATATGAGGGGAAAGATTTCCCAAATTTTGGGGCACCCCCAGGACATGACATTAACGATCTCCAGGCTGTAAAAATCCCTGGTTACATAGATGAGTATTGCGAAAAAATTATTATTGGAATCGAACACAAATTAGAAAATCGATATATAGATCGAAAGGTTCATGATATAAAAATATTCTTTTGTCATGATAATAAAGTAAATGATGTAATTAGCATGATCAGAAAACTAGGCAATCATCATAGAGTTGCAGAGGGATTTGAATTTAACAGAGCAGTTACTCCTGATAAAAATGGAGCTTTGTATGAAATTAAACTATTGAATAAACTAAAATTTTTTGGAAGCTTAACACTTAAGGACTCAAATTAAAAAACATAATATTACATGAAAAAAGCCGCTCATTGCGGCTTTTTAATATTAAGAATGTTTAATCTTTCTTAATTCCAATAATTATATTCTCCACCATGCTCTGTTTCTAGCTTCTTTATGCAGTTTTCTATATATTCAATTTTTTCAATATCATCAGTCATAAACTTCCCCTTTAAGCCAGACATATAACTCTGAAAACCAGTATCATTTACATAGCCATAATGAGTTAAACTATTGTAGGCTTTTTTTATTCCGAGTAATTTCCTTTCAACTAATTGGCAATCCTTGTCCATCTCAGGATTATATTCTTCTGCAAAATCATACATCTGACGCCTCATCACACTTTGGAGTCCGGCATAAACATCATCTGTAGGTGTCCACATTTTACCAAAAGACATGTTTCCTACCGCCACATTTAGACGGTTAAGTTCATGAACCACATGACCGTGATAAAAATAGCTAACAAGTGCTCCAGCAAAAAATACCACAATAATAATTATTGAGTTGATTATTAGAGTTTTATATTGTTTTTTTATTTTCATATAATATCTTAACTTTTTAAGCGATTGTGAGTTTCGGTAATTATTTCATTTAGCACTTCTTCAAGATTTTCGTTGATTTTTTTATTCGTAAATCGTAGAGTTTTATATCCTTCTTCGCTAGAATACCGATCACGATTATGGTCAGTTTTGATTTGCTTACGGCTAAACTTATGTCGCGGGCCATCTACTTCGATATATAACTTCGCCTCTTTGATGCACATGTCTACATGCTTGTGTTCGTCCCACCACTCGAGTGTAGCTCTAATTTGGTCGTCCGATTCGTCGGAAGACGCTTCATGGAACCGATCATTCAGAGCTCGGTAAAGTTTTTTCGCCTCATCAGAGGCTTGTGGACATTCATGTGTAGACATAATTATCTTTCAACGCATTTTTTATAGTGTTTATCCTTCGCTAGTAAAAACTCTTCGCAACCTTCAGAGAACTCTTGTTCGTAACCGCCACAGTAATCTAAATTTCTCGCTGCTTCAAAGCCATCGTATCTAAGACTCTCCTTGAAAGGATTGTCTATCGGCCAATCACAGGAAGTAAAATAATATGACCGATCAATTAAATAGTCTTTACTTATAGGCGTTATCACAAAACGCAATGTTAGTGCATACGCTATAAAAAGTGTAAATAAAATTAAACAGAATATTAACAATTTTTTTTGTAAATTTTTCTTGAATAAAGAAAATACTAACAGAATTGAAATTATTCCCCAAATTAAACCAGAAATAAATGTGTTTATTATATAAATTTCTTTAGTAAGATAATGCCAACCCCCATAACCTAAAAAGGCCGGAGATCCAAAGGAATATTTTTCAACTAATTCTGGATTGCTAATAATTCCAACACTGATAAACTCAGATAAATTTACAAGTGAAAAAATAAAAGAAAGTAGTATACCAAGAGATATTCCAATTTTTATTAAGATTTTACTAAATTTCTTCATATTAAAATGATATAACATTAACATAAATTGGTCCAATTAAAAAAACAACGCCCTCCCCCTGGCTCAATGGGGTGTGACATGCGTAAATCGGTAAAAAGTAAGGCAAAGTAAGGCTTTTAGTTAGCTAATTCTTGTATAATTCGTTCTTTTATTTTTTCTGCGGGCAAATCTAAAATATCCGGATCAAATGTAGAACCAAATTCTAAGTTTATGTCTTGTTTTTGCGGTGAGAAATGCCCACACAGTTTTGCTAACATACCTATGCCGGCGAGCTTGTGCCTTGCGTTACCACTATCAATAACCTTCTTGATTTCCAATAAGATGCTCCTACGGTCCATTTGCATAGTCCTGGCTAAAGAACGAAAACTTTGTTCTGATTGCTCTATGGCTTTTCTTATGTGTGGTCGTCTTATTAAAGCCCACGCTTCTGACTTTGCTACATTGTCGTTTGTGGTATGAAAAGTTTTTCTGTATGAGGCAGCTCCGTTATAATTACTGGAAATATAATTATTTACAAATTCCAGCTCTTTTGGTTTTAATTTTTTCATAAAAAATATTTTTTAATAACAGCAGTCGCATCTTTCTGAGCCTAACTATATTATATGTAAATGGGGCCCGGGTCGTTTGTATTCAAGTCTCAGATCCCCCCGGTCATTACTTTTCCTATGTTGCTGGCGGTTGCCCACCTGATGCCCAAAAAGTAATGACTTTTAACTACAAGCAAAATACACGAGTTTATTAAGAGTTATTTTACGCCCTATTTTACAGCAATTCCTATAGCTCAGTTGGTAGAGCAGCTCCCTCTTAAGGAGATGGTTGGGGGTTCAAATCCCTCTGGGGGCACCATAATAAAACAGTCCGAATGGGCTGTTTTATTATGGTGTTTCTGGAGTATGATTTGAACCTCAAGGCCTCGTGGCAGATAGCTTTAGGTGTAAAAAGATATAATATTTACATATCAAAGAAGATAGGTGGAAAGGGCGGAGTCTTCAAATCCCTCTGGGGGCACAAATAGAAAAGCCCACAGTTGTTGTATCTGCGGGCTTTTAC
>Ga0255417_1018_pt1 | contig 10883 bp, 8 predicted proteins | sample ANMaggSeSYBR01G4_FD_182643 | JGI IMG/M metagenome (GOLD analysis project Ga0255417, IMG submission 182643) | Sediment cell enrichment communities from methane seep in Santa Monica Basin, California, United Staets - ANME aggregate JGI... | ecosystem: Environmental > Aquatic > Marine > Cold seeps >... | reverse complement strand
GCAAAATGATAAAAAACATCAAAGGCAGGATGACTAACGCGGCATCTGGCCGGGTCAGGTATGCCAATGAGGAGAAAAATGCGGACTGGATCAGGTCGATAATTTTTCTGCTATCTTCAAACCTGAGAATTGAATTGATAGCGAGGAGAACAAAGAGCGCAACCAGCCCTGTCTCCATTCCCATCAGCGGCCAATAGGAGAGTGGATAATAGGATAGCAATAAAACAGGAAAGAGAGACAGCAATCGCTGATTTGAATCTCCAGCGGCGACTTTTCTGTAAAGTTCTCTTGCCTGCCAGATGACAGCAACCACGGTGAGGAGCCCAAAAATTTGCACTGCTAAAACCGCTGTTTTTTCATCAAGGAAAAATGTAAAAACGCTCATGACCATGGTCATCAGGAAATTGGTATACCCTTCAACCCGCTCGCCGGGATTCCAGGCGAGACCATTCCCGTGAGAAAAGTTCCATGCATAGCGCATGGAGATCATGGCATCATCGAAAAGAGAAAAATAACGACTGCCATCGATCGCGATAAATGATGATTGATAGATGAAAAAGCCAACCCAGAGGATATAGGCAATGATAGTGATGATGAACAGCCAATCCTTGTTTTTATTAATTTTCATGAAGTTCATTTCAGTCAATTCAATCCGCTTGAAGCGGTCTCAATGTGACAATAATACTATAAGAAACTCCGGCAATTTAATAAAAACAGCTCATCATGTATAAACTTAAAAGGAAATTATCTACTCGAGGTCCAAAAAACCGTCAGCAAAAATAAACTTGTTTTTGGCATCCATCCGAATGAGAATACTGGCCTGGTGTTGTTCGCCGCTTTCCGCAAGGATGATCGACCGGGTGCCATTGGGGATCGTGAAGCTCTCTTTTAATTCTTTAATGGGAATGAACATTCTTCTGCCTTTGCTGTCAAGCACTCTGAAAACAAGGCGGGAAAAATCCTGCACCCCAAAGAATAAGTCGTCCGGGCGGTCATAAAAGCCATATCCTTTATGGAAGTAGCGGGGGTGGATCACATCTCCTTCAATTACCGTTGATGACGCGTCATTGCAAAGAGACAGGGCCTTATCTCTTACCGCTATGTTCTTTTCGCCGGTTATGAAAATGCCAATATCTGCACAAATCTCACTTTTGTTTCTGGATACATACGTGTCTGGAAAAAGACCTCTAAGCGGAATGATTGATCCCATTATGAGAAAGCATAGAACGATCATGGTGTTTTTACGGAAAGGGGAAAAATTCCTGGAACTTCTGCTGAAAGATGGAGCACCATCTATGTTGGATCCAATTATTGGAAGAATGTGTAATGATTCGAAAAAATGCCAGAATCCAAGGATGAAAACCGGATATATCAACCAGTCCACTGGCATGATGAAACGCCAGCCGGAAAAACGGAATAAAGACGCACTGAAGTTGACCAGAACGTAAAACGCAAGGCAAGTAATACCTGCTTTATTCTTATCTTTGGTAAACGCAGTCAAGCCGATCGTGATGATGAATAAGTTAAAACCGGCAATGATCACGTTAAGAGGATGGTTATATGAAAAAGCTTCCGCCCAAAAATTATTGTCCAGAAAAGCTAATTGCTGGAGGGATTGTGATCCATCAATTCGAATTGGGAATATGAGGAAGGTGGAAATCAGGTTTCTGAAAAAATTATCACCCACATCAAAAAGGTAATCCGGGTTGAGAAAAGAAGCAAATAAACCGGACGATCGGATTGCAGGATCTTCTAACCCGGTATTGACGTAATTCTCGCTGAAGCCAGAAATATATTCGGGCGCGTCAAACCAGAAGAAACTGGAGATAGAATAATTCCGGATCAACACCGGAAGAATGGCTGCACTCAGGCAAAGCAGAAAAAGACCGCAAAAGGTCAGGATTGATTTACAATCTTTTTTGTAAAGAAACAGAGCCAGGACCACGAAAATGGGCAGGAGAATTAAATACTGCGCACGGTACAGGACCAATGTACCTAAAATCCCTCCAAGAAGCAGAGCGGTACCCGCTTTTTGCGGTCGTTTTATCCAGCGGATGGTGAACAGGATCAGGATGGATATTATCAGCATGGAAGGCGAGTCGCTCATCAATAATTTCGAGTTAGCGACATTGGCAATATCTGATGCCAGGATACCATTTGCCTCCCGGAAAATTGCGAACAATCCCATCCCTATGCCAAGAATATCACTGTGCACTTCTCTTCCAATCAAATATAAAATAGCGGGAAAAAGAGCCAGTATGATGGACTGCAGCATGATGACGCTGGCATAGTCCAACCCTGCGGTAGTGTATAGGAGAGCTAAATAGACAGTGTGAAGTGGTTTGGAGATGATCAAATTATCAATTGCGCCGGACATTATGCGCTGACCTTCAATGCTGTACCTCTCTGCGTCTGAAAATGGGTATGTTTCAAAGTTGGGCGGGAGTTTTTCTGGTGCAAAATAATTGCTTTCCGGGAGCGGAAGCCGAACCCAGAGGACAACAGCACCTACCCAAAGGATGAGAAATAAAACTACTGGAAAGAGTTTTTTGATCCTTTCATTTTTATTATTTTTCTGGAGTCCGACTACCTTTTGCCCGTTTTCTGCATATAAAAGGATCACCGATAATCCTAGAATAAAGATTATCTGCCATTCAAGCATGGGAACACCGAGGTCGTTGACTGTGACATTCTTTGTATGCAGCCCCAATCCCGTCAAAAAAATAATAAGCGCGAGCACGGCGGCAATTAATATAAATGGCAAAATGATGCGTTTCTGTATTTTAGGTTTGCGGTTGTTCTTCCCCGTTAAATTTTGGTAGAACAGAATAATTGAAAAACTTGTGAGGAACAACCAAACAGTCAATGGCAGGACACGTTCGCTGATGTATGGATTCAGATTGGAATTTAGAAGGTGATAAAAAAAGAGCGTACTCCAACTGATCATTGATAGGGCAACCGCAGCGAGAAATATCCAGAAATTTACCTTGCTGGAATTAAATTTTTGGAAGAATGTAATGACTGACTCGTTCTTTTTCGTGAGCAAAATGAGAAGAGCAATTGAAAGAAGGACGGAAAAAAGAGGAGCGGCGAGCAAAATCAACCGACGCGGGGAAAGTCCTAAAATGGCACCTCCCGGATCTTTTGGCAGGAGGAACAGCCAGACAGCAGAAATAATCCCTTCAATGGCGAGTATTCCTAATAAAATCCGCAGGGATTGGTGTTGAATTGTCTTTTTTTCTGTCATTGCTTTGTGCGTTAATCTTACCTTGAATTATTACTGATCAGTGGTGTGGAATTCCTTTCAGAATTCTCTGCGCGCCAAAGGGATTATTAACCAGGGTTAATGATCGGATGTTATCATCTTAATAATAAAAGGAGACAGTATGGAAAAGAACCTGCAAGAACTACTGAATGAGGAAAAAGAACTGCAGTTTACCAGTTTCAATGAGGATACCGCCTGGGAGATTGGCAGCTCTCTTGTGGAAATAGCAAAGAAAGAAAATCTTCCAATCACGATAGATGTCACATTTGCCGGGCACCAGCTTTTTCATGCCAGCCGCCCTGGTACTTCAGTTGATAATGATGAGTGGATCAAACGGAAAAATCGGCAGGTGTACCGCTGTGGGCACAGTTCCTTTTATATGGGGCAATTGCTGAAAAGCGAGGGGAGGAGCATTGAAGAAAAACTTCTGATTCCTGAGAGTGACTTTGGCGCACATGGCGGCAGCTTTCCTGTAATCATTAAAAGGAGCGGCGTGGTGGGCACGATTGCTGTATCCGGTCTCAAACAGGAAGAAGACCATCAGCTTGTGGTGCGTGCTATCAGAAGTTATTTGAACAGATAACCGGACATTAACTTCCGAGTGCCTGCTGCAGCTTATGGGAAAATCCCTGAACATCCGCTAACTGGCAAGTTAAATCTTTTGATATAAAGGCAACCCCTTTTTCCTGGTCGGAATTCCGGCGGGGTACCAACCAGGTATGGAAATGGGGGACGCCCTCCAGCATGGTTACCTGATAAATTCGCTCAGCCCCCGTGATCTTTTTCAAGTGCTGATAAATTTGACCAAGCAGAGATCCAATCGCTGCTAATTCCTCTTGTGTCATTTCCGCGTAATCGAGTAAATGGCGGTTGGATTCGATGAACACAGTACCCAGGGGGCCAGTGGCAAGTGGTGCGTGACATATGGAAAAATATTTCCCTTTATAAATATATCCGCCAGGCGGTTGATGATCTATCCCTTTGTGCTTCTCGCAAATCAAACAAGAATCTTTGGTATTATCCATTTTTATTCCTAAAATAATTTGAATTCATTATTCACATAATCGATGAATAATTCTTTTGATGGATGTTAACCAGTGCGTATGTTTTTCCCTGCTTGCAAAGCCGGTGTCCCCAAAATTCAGCCATTCTACCGGGGATATCCCGCAAAATTCAAGTGTCCCTTTACAGAATAAATGGTCAAGCGCGTTGTGGTATTCTGTCCGATGAAATTCATCCGGTGAACCCGTGGTGGTCAAAACGGTTGCGCCCTGAATGTGATCGAGAAGCGGAGCTGGTACCTGATCGGTGGTGAATGCGAAACCCGGCAGCAGTACTTTATCCATCCAACCCTTCAACATAGAAGGCATCACATTCCACCAGATGGGGAAGATGAATATCATATGATCCGCTTTCCGTAAACGATACTGGTATTCTTTGACTTTTGGGTCAAGGTACGCGCCTTCGGCATATACGGCAAGTTCCTCCTCCCGCATGACCGGATCAAATTTTTCTCTATTCAGATCCAAGATATCTATCGTATGCTTGTTCTCTATGATCGTTTCAGAGATGGTTTTTAACACGGCGAAATTGAAGCTTTGCTGCCAGGGATGATCGATAATGACATGAAAATTCATGAGGGCTCCATTTGTATTATTAGATTCCACTAAATTTATTATATGCGGATAAGTCACGGACCGAAAACAGTTTTGATAGAATAAGGGCACAGACAAATTCTATGAACTTAGCTTATTTGTGGAGGTATTAAAAATGAAGAAAGCGTGGGAAATTGAACGCGAACTGCGGGTAAAGGCAATCCCTTTAGACAGGCGTGTGCATGGAAGTGCCTGGTTTGACCTTGGGATTCTTATCCAGGCGGATGATATGATGCTGAAGATTTTTTGGGAAGCCAATGTACCGGGTTCCGGAGCAGAGGAACATGCTTATATGGAAATGGCACAGGCGCAGGAGAATAAAGGATATGATCTTTCAAAAGCTGTTTCTTTTTATAAGAAAGGAATGCGGTTGCTTAAAGAAGATAATATTGTAGACTTGCGCGCTGTCACCTCGGAAATGCTGGAAGCGATCTTCAACGCGCCGAAAATCAAGGACCATCCATATCACGTGTATTCCCACCCCTCGGAATGGGGAGAAATTCAGAAGGCGATGGGAAAAGTTAGTCTTGAAAATAACACGCATCTTGTCTCTGACCTGGAAGAAAAAATCTATCAAGGTTGGTTGGGACAATTGGCGGGTGCATCATTTGGAACAGCGATCGAGGGATATACCGGCGAAAATATTGCCAAAGTATATGGGGATGTGACAGGTTATATCACTGATCCGGAAACGATGAATGATGATGTAGTCTATGAATTGATCCTGCTGGATGTTTTTGACAGGATGGGAAGGGAGATCACATCAAGAGAACTTGGGTTGGAATGGGTTCGACAGCTTCCCTTTGCCTGGTCAGCCGAGTGGATGGCGCTGCAGAATTTAAAAAACGGGTATTTGCCGCCTGTATCCGGCAGCCACCGCAATCCGTACTCGAATTGGATCGGAGCCCAAATGCGCGGCATGATCTGCGGGATGCTCGCACCGGGTTGGCCGATCGAAGCGGCCCGGCTGGCGCACATTGACGGTGTCGTATCTCATGAAGCAAACGGTGTCTATGGTGAGATTTTCGCAGGTGTCCTCACGTCACTTGCTTTTACTGAAGAAGACCCACGGCAGATAATTCTATCTGCCGCGGAATATATCCCAAGCGGCAGTGAATATAAAGATTACCTGGATTTTACTGTCAATACTATGCAGGGAAGCGATGACCCTGCGAAAGCCTGGACGGTCTGTGATGAATTCTTCAAACGCTACAATTGGATCCATGCATACCCTAACATGGCGGCAGATGTCCTCGCTTTGTGGTATGGCGAAGGAGACCTGACAAAAACGCTCTCGCTGCTGGCGCTGGCGGGCATGGATGTGGACTGCAATGGCGGATTGGTGGGCAATGTGCTCGGTGTGATGGGCGGCGTTTCGCCGAAATGGGCTGATCCAATTGGAGATTTGCTGGAAACCTATCTGCCCGGAAAAGAGCAGCTTTCTATCAAAGAGTTGGCGGAACATACAGTGAAACTGGCAAGAATTTAAAGATCGAGGAAAAAACTTCAGAAAAACCGCTTTGAGTTCACAGCGGATATTTTTCATGATGCTAGAAAAGCTGCCGACCGGGAAATGTGATAAATATCACTAATTAGTATTACAAATAGCCATTCTTGTATTGACAAATAAAAATTTTCATTATATAGTGAACTTGTTAGCTTGTAGGGTCAACCCATCAACAAGATCGGAAAATGATGCAGCGAGTTTTACGAACAAGTTATACGCCAATATATATCCAGATATGCGATCTTATTCGTGAGAAGATCGATTCAGGAAAACTGCTTCCAGGTAATAGAATCTGGTCGGAGCACGAAATTATGGATAAATTTGAGGTGAGCCGCAATACAGCCCAAAAAGCGATCGAGACACTTGCGCATGAAGGCATTGTAACCAGGGTTCAGGGAAAGGGATCTTTTGTTTCTCAGCCGAAAGTTATGTACGGGCTGCAGGAGTTGATCAGTTTTACTGAGGAGACACTTGATAAAGGGCTTAAGCCAACATCAAAAGTGCTCTATTTTGAAAAAGAATCCCCGAGTTATCAAGATGCAATCAATTTACAGATATCGGAAATTGATATGGTGTATAAGATAGAACGTATCCGCCTGGCAAATGATTTTCCGATCTCCCATCAAATCTCAATTATTCCGGAGACTTTATGCCCTGGATTGGAACGTTATGATTTCGCGCAACACTCGTTGTATGAAATTATAGAAAAGGATTACAAACACACCCTCTCCTGGAAAAAAATTACTGTCAGTCCGATTTCTGCCAGCAAACATCTCGCCGAAATGTTCGCCATTCCTCAACAAACCCCCATGCTGCTTACAAATTCTGTGGCATATCTAACCGGGGGAAAACCGATCGAGTCCAATCAAAATATATATCTGAGCGAACGCTACCAGTTTACAGTCCTATCTAAACGGCGTGTTTCAGAGGATATTGAGGGAAGTAAATGAGAATCGGTTTGATCGGTAGCGGTGGACGGGAGCACGCGATCGCGAAAGCGCTTTGCAAAAACTCCAAGCGCGATTCTCTATTTGTATATGGAAACCATATCAACCCCGGCATTCAGCGTATCGCGAAGTCCTGCCGCGCAGGAGATGTGCGGGACAGTGAACAAATAATAGCGTTTTTCTCCGCAAATGATGTGGAACTGGTTGTCAATGGACCGGAAGTCCCTTTGATCGCAGGAGTGAGTAATCGTTTGCGAGATGCCGGATATAAAGTGGTTGGACCCACGCAGGCACAAGCTCGGCTGGAAGGCGACAAGGTTTTTATGCGGGATCTGCTGCGCCGGCGTGTGAAGAAAGGATCTCCCCGCTGGATGGAAGTGAGCGATGTAGACCAGGCACGCGCGTTCATCGACGAAATTGGTGAAGTTGCGATAAAACCAATCGGCCTCACCGGCGGTAAGGGCGTGTGGGTGATGGGCGTGCATTTCACATCCATGGGTGATGTGATGGAAAAGGTGGCATCTCAATTAGAACAGGATGGTGTATTGCTTTTGGAAGAGCGTCTAATCGGCGAGGAATTTTCGCGGATGGCTTTTGTCTCAGGCAGTACCGCTGCTCCCATGCCGGTGGCGCAGGATTTTAAATACGCGTATGATGGCGATAAAGGTGGAATGACAGGCGGAATGGGATCTTATACCATGGCAGATGGCTCCATGCCATTCCTAACTGAAAGTAACTTATCCGAAGCGGATGAGATCCTGCAATTAACAGTAAATGCGATCGAAGAAGAAACCGGTGAAGATTACCGCGGTTTCTTATATGGGCAGTTCATGGCGACGGCCAATGGTGTGCGTGTGATTGAGTTTAATGTGCGCCTGGGAGATCCAGAGGCGATCAATGTCATGGCACTACTTGATATGGACGTCCCTTTCTTTTTCGAGGAAATTGCCGATGGTGTGATGAAAAATAAGACAATCTCTTTTATGCCAAAGGCATCTCTCAGTAAATATCTTGTTCCTGCGGCGTACCCGGGACAGAGTAAGGCGCATGTCGAGATCGCAATTGATGAAAGTGAAGTCGAAGAAGCGGGTTTTTCTGTCATCTATGCTTCAGTATCGGAGAATAACGGGAAAATTAAAACTCTGGGTTCACGAGCGCTAGCGATCGTTGGACTGGGAGATGACACGGCGCAAATTTCGGCAGAAATGGAAGCTCTCCTAGCGAAGATCGAACCGTCGTCGCTGCGGCATCGCAGGGATATTGGGGATGAGCGAATTATTCAAAGTAAGATCGAGCATATGAACCACCTGCGGGGCGAAGTATCGTGATGAATAATCATCCGTTTAACTTCAATCTTCTAAAGGAATTGAGCGAGACTCCCGGGATATCAGGGCGTGAGGAGTGTGTGGCAGACCTGATCCGATCGTCATTACCAGCGTATTGCGAATGCCGATCTGACTCCCTTGGGAATCTGATTGCGCATATTCCTGGAAAAGGCAAACGCGTTATGATGACTGCCCATATGGATGAGGTAGGATTGATGATCCAGCGGATTCTCCCCGGCGGGTTTTTGAAAGTAACACGCATCGGAGGAACCAGTTTGCGGGCAATGCCGGGCAGCCGTCTTTCTTTGTGGACATCTGAGAAACGAATTCCCGCGCAGGTGGGGATATTGCCCGGGCATCTGGATAATTATGAGCGGATGGATTTTGACAAGGCATTCATCGACCTGGGAACATCCACCGAGGAGGAAACGCACGCACTGGGGGTTCAGCCTGGTGACGTTCTGACCTGGGAAGCTTCTCTACAGAGGTTGGGCGATAATTTGATCAGCGGAAAAGCGTTAGATGATCGGCTGGGGTGTTATGTGCTCATTCAACTGGCAAAAATGCTCAAACCTGAAGAATTGAGAAATGACCTGTATCTGGTGTTCTCCGTCCAGGAAGAAACTATGTTGATGGGCGGCAATCCGGCAGTTAATGAGACTGCACCAGAGATTATCATTGGTGTAGATGGTACATTTGCCTTTGATACTCCTGATCTGGAAGGAACACAGAGTGATATTCGTCTGGGTAAAGGTCCAGCGTTTAAATGGATGGATGCTATTCGCGGAAAAATGGCGGTATTTGTCCCCAACCGGGAACTCGGAAAGCACATTCGCGCAGTAGCTGAGAAAAATCACATAGAGCTGCAAAACGAAGTAGTGGCCGGCATGAGCACCGCTGTAACACCGATGATGTTCGCGGGAAAGGGAGCCGCTGCAGCTGCACTATCCATCCCGATCCGCTACCACCATACGCCAATAGAAACAGCGGACCGGCGTGATGTGAAAAAAATGATTGCTTTGTTATTGAATTTATTAAGAATACAGATGTGAAAAAAGTGATTTAATTGACTATGGAGAAAAAAGCACGGAAGGAATTTAATCTGAGTCAATATATGATCAACCATTTTTATGACGTTCAGGTTTCATCGATAAGTAAAAATATCTATTCGGAGGTGGAGTATAAGAAATTGAACTAAATAAGTACAGGTTGGATGCTCGAAGAGAATATTCGACCAAAAATAAATCAAATTAGCATAAAAGGAGAAAAAATGAAAAGCAAAATTTTAGTGATTTTAGGGCTGTTGCTTATCTCCGCATTGGTATTGACATCATGCGGTGGTGCAGCTGGCACAGCTGATAGCGGTGGTTTAAAGGTCATCAATCTTATCAATGGTGTACTGGGCGACAAATCTTTCTTTGATTCAGCCGAACGCGGTGTCAAGCGGGCTTCAGAAGAATTTGATATGACCTATAAGACCATTGAATTAGGCATTGACCCAGCACTTTGGCAGCCCGGATTAGAAGATGCCGCCGAAAATGAAGATTATGATGTCTTCATCCTGGGTACCTGGCAGATGACTGAATTCCTGGAGCAGCTCGCGCATAAATATCCGGATAAGTACTTCTTCATTTATGACGCACCTGTAAATCCCGAGAACTGCGAAGATGGATGCAAGAATGTTTACTCCATCGCGTATAAGCAGAACGAAGGTTCCTATCTGGCTGGCCTATATGCCGGTTACATGAGTGAGACCGGAATTGTTGGCGCAGTCGGCGGACAGGATATCCCCGTTATCAACGACTTCATCGTCGGGTACAAGCAGGGCGTGATGGATGTTTCTGCTGACAACCAGGTGATCGTAAACTATGCTGACAGCTGGAATGATCCTGCAAAGGGTAAAGAATTGGCACTGGCCATGTACCAGCAGGGAGCAGATTATGTGTTCCAGATCGCTGGCGGAACTGGTGTGGGTGTGTTCCAGGCAGCGCAGGAAGTTGGAAAATTCGCCATTGGCGTGGACTCCGACCAGGCGCTGATCATTGAGGAAACAAATCCAGAGCAAGCGGCTGTCATTCCAACATCTATGTTGAAGAATGTGGATAATAGCCTCTATCGCGCGATAAAGATGCATCTTGATGGCACGCTGCCTTACGGCGAAGCGGAAGCCCTCGGTGTTTTTGA
>Ga0255417_1016_pt1 | contig 11384 bp, 16 predicted proteins | sample ANMaggSeSYBR01G4_FD_182643 | JGI IMG/M metagenome (GOLD analysis project Ga0255417, IMG submission 182643) | Sediment cell enrichment communities from methane seep in Santa Monica Basin, California, United Staets - ANME aggregate JGI... | ecosystem: Environmental > Aquatic > Marine > Cold seeps >... | reverse complement strand
TGCCCTATTTTATACGGAGTAAGAGGAGAGGATATTGAAGGTTTAATAATGGCTTCTTCGATAGTCAAATCAGAACCAGTTGACAGCTGGATAATATTTGAGACTAATCAGGGAACAGATGACCATCTTCAAAAGAAATCTATTGATAAAATAAAACCATATCAATCTGTTATTGTAGAAGGTCCGTTAATTCAAAGTCCACATACTATCAAAGGAGGGCATGTTATTTTTACAATAGGCAATAATACAACAACAGATACGGTAGATTGTGCTGCCTATGAACCCACGAAAGAATTTAGAAAAATTGTGCGAGAACTATGCATTGGTGACGTTGTTGAAGTATATGGTGGCGTGAGAGAGAAACCACTGACCGTAAACATTGAAAAGATAAACGTAAAATATCTTACAAAGCAAGTTGAAAAGGTAGAGAATCCTGTTTGCCCAATCTGCGGGAAACACATGAAATCAAAAGGTGCCAATCAAGGATATAAATGTAAGATATGTGGCACTACAAACAGCAGACCAATCGTAAAGGAAAAAAAGAGGGTGATTCGTACTGAGTTTTATGAGGTGCCCGTATGCGCCCGAAGACATATTAGCAAGCCACTAAAAAGGATATATGACAAGCAACAACATTAAAAATTAATATGGTCTGAATCTAAGAAATTCCGCTATAACCACATCATCAATGAGTTCTGTTTGAGACCCAACAGTTATGAAACCTGTACATTTCATATGATATCTCCAATAATTCATTATGCTGCCCATAATAGGATCATAATGTATGTCCAAAGTTTGCATCTCTACATCAAGAGAAAAATTCTCAGTATGTATAACAATACTAAAAGAATGGGGCACAATCATCCAATTTGTTAGGCGCAGATCTCCAACGGTAAATTGAATATCATCTTGTTCTATATTTTGGTAACCACCGTCGTTTTCACTTATTACAACCAATGGTTGGCCCCAATACCACGTTGTCAATATATCTGCCCAGACTATAGTATATGTATTAGTATTGATCTTCCCCCAGTACCAGCCAAAATTAAGGGCAGCTTCTGCAGTAACTTCCCAATTGTGATCATGGTATCCAACGCCACGAACATTGATTTCCTCACCTTCAACAAAAAGTTTACCAGTCACATCTGCCCTTGGTAATATGACCGCCCATTTACCGCCAGGGGTAACTCCCTTATAACCCTTCGTGCAACCAACAAAATGTAAATCAGCATAAGTGCCATCAACATCAAAAGAAATATCATATGTCCAAGTTCCATTTCTGTCAATGTACCCCCGTATCACCTCTTTTTGATTTATCAGCACCCAAGGAACACTGGTAGACGCATAGAAATTTTCCAAAAAATGCATGCAATGGTTATGTGATACCAACCGATTGTCTTTATAAATGTCAAGTCTTGAAAAAATAACAACATCTTGATCAAGTAAACTCATGATTCGCACACCCGCCTGAACACTATATCCATTGTCGAATACTGCATCAAAATACCACCACTCTGTAAAATGTGATAGATTAGATGCATCTACCCTGTGGAAAGCATCGTCTTTTAGTTCAATATCTTCTGGAGAAAATGAAAATCCCCAATATCCATCGTCATCATCTGCTTTATTCATGTAAAACGAACGTATCTTTTTTTGAAAATTGCAAACCACATCATCGAGATTGAGTTTTGGTAATAGAGTTGAATCATCAAGTTCCTTTTCCAAAAATGATCTTTTTACGGAGAACGATTCCACACATATGCCTACCAGAGGCATACTTAACAATAGGAAAATGGTTAGTATTATAGTAACTCGCCTCATTTTCTAACCTTATTAAATATAATACTACCCATGTTATTTAAATATTTTCAGGGAAATATAAGATAATCAACAAAAAACTTGTTTAAAAACCAATCGTAATCCTTTTTAATGATTTACTGCTACCTACTTGCTAAATTCATAGATGCGGGCGTGGTGTAGCCTGGTATCACTTAAGCTTGCCAAGCTTATAACTCGGGTTCAAATCCCGGCACCCGCATACATCTTTTAAATTTGCCGATTCATTCAAATACAAGGAAATGGCATTAGTTGTATAATAATATTTATATACTTGTAAATTAAAGAGATATTTAGAGAATGGGGGCAATAATTTTTTAATATCCATCTCTCACCATCCTTCTACTTCCCTCATTCTCACAATTTAAAATCTTGATAAATAGGTTAAAGAGAAAGAAAAAATATTGTTTCAAAGACTAGTAATTGTGTGACTCTCTCTTTTTCCCTTCATAGTTATTCTTTTCATGATCTATTTCTCTCAATGTGTTATCTATTTCTCTCTTTAGTTCATTTATGTTCTGTGTTTCACCTTTATATTCTGTATTGCTTTTTTTCAACATTTCGTCTACTTCTTTTATTACAGATTCATATTTCCTATCCATTTTCATCACCTGATATTTCATAGCATGCCAGATTCTATCACTGATTGTATTTAAATCTAATGCGTTAAAATGTCAAAATGAAAAAACGTAGTGTTATGAATCATACTTCTATTCCCTTGGTTAACCAGCACAAAAAATTAATCTAACAAGTACTTCCGTACAACACTATTGCATAATCCTTCTTTAACCACTCATCATATGCTATCTATATTCAGACAGTGTTACAGCATATTTCCCATCCCAATCCAGTTTTCCAGTTCCCCTCTCTGCACCAAATGCACAGATGGAATTTGTATGACTTATCTCTCACCTGTTTCAGCATAATCCATGCGCACTATTGTGTCAAATAAATTGCCATATGTATTTTACCTCTCGCTCATTTTACGTTCACTATTTCTTCCCCCTAAAATACCAATCTTCATAATAACTTACTTCACCAGGAAGTTATTGGTTCTTTACAACCCAGTAATCATCCTTAAAATAGGGGGGTAGGTAGGGGAAGAAAGAACATATAAAGGCCAGCGGGGGTAATAAGGGGCTAAGATAAATAACTTGGAGGCTTTTTGTCCCTACCTCACCAAATATAGTTTCTATTGAAATGATTATTTAAATGTGTTGTGTCAAAATGTCAAAATGAAAAAATACATGCTTAAAAAATCTGTTTTTTCCACATGCAAGACAATAAATTAAGGATATAAATTCCATAATTTCTATGCGGTATTTTCGCAATATTTAGCACATTCATGATTTAGAATCAAAGAAAACACAAATTTATAATATCAACGGAAACTACATGTTGCAAAAATTGGAGTATAACTTATGATAAAACTAGATTTACATATACATTCCCAATACTCAGAGGATGCCATAGGATCGCCCCAAGACATAATCAAATCGTTAAAAAAGAAGGGACTGCAAGGAATGGCTATTACTGATCATAACACTGTAGAAGGTGGACTTAAGGCAGTAAAAATCGCACCGAAAGATTTTATCGTAATCCCGGGAGTGGAAATATCAACAGCAGACGGACACATGCTGGCATTGAATGTTGAGAAAAACATAGCCAGAAATTTATCTATCCAGGAAACAGTAGAAAAAATTCTTGACCAAGGTGGAACACCTATTGTTCCACATCTCTTTAGAGATATGTCGGGGATAAAAAAGGAAAAACTAAAGACGATACATAAAAAAATCAACGCAATAGAAGTTTTTAATGCCTGCAGCATGCCAAAAACCAATTTGAAAATTGCCAAGATTGCAAAAGAATTCAATCTTGGTGGAACAGGTGGTAGCGACTCACATGATCCAGCATATGCAGGGTATTCATACACAGTTGTAGATACCACGGATATGAATGCTGACACGGTCCTTTCAGAAATAAATAAGAAAAAAACATGGGGTGAAGGAATCACTATGCCCCTTGAATACAGGCGCGATCGTATGTTGAAATCAATTAGACAGTTCTTCCAACGAGGATTTAAGCGAATTTAGACTCTCAGATGATCCCCTTTAAATGAAACTTCTAAGCAGTGACATATCATACAAGTCTAACACCGATAAGGTAGGCTACCGAAAGAATAATCGTGCCCCTCACAGCACCCGCCCCTATGTTTATCAACACGAACCATCTTCTAGTCATCGCTCTTTTACCTTCGCCCTTAGGGTTTGAAAGAGAGAAAAGATATAGAGACACGGAATCAATCATTAACGGTGTGCTCATTATGATGAAAAGTCCATAATAACCATATTTCCTAACGAAGCGTTCACACCATGCAACGATTTTCTTTGTTAGTTGCGTTCCAATAGACCTTTTCTTGAGGACACCCCGAGCCCTCGTCCCAATTTCAAACGCTATTGCAGCACCAACTCCCTTACCGATAGCCAAGATTAAAATGAGCCATGCACTATGCATAAAAGGATTGAACAGGCCAATCTCAACAGGAATTGGTAAAATCAATGCTGCAAGAATGACATAAATAAAAAATATGATTGAATATGTGATTGGATCCCCCATTGCACCCAGCAGTATTTCGATAAGGTCCATTTTTTGTAGAATATATCAGTAGGTTAAAAAAAGTTGTTTTTTTAAAAAGATTGGCAAACTTAGGCTAAGAAAGATAGGTTAAAAAAACTCAATTTAGAAAAAGAATATGCTGAAGAAGATCGGGAGTTACGGGAGATGGGTTTTACTAAAGTACGATAGCCATACAACACGTTTTCTTTTATTTTATGGGTAAAAGTTTAAAGAGCTTGGATTTTTATAATTCATTGAAATTTTTAAATATTATATTCCAAGATAATTTTTCCAGAAAAATTAACAAGTCTTCTCTTTTTCCCTCTTTCTTCTACGTTCATATCGTAATACGTGCCAATCTGTTTCCATTTCATCGTATCAGCCGCCCCCATTTTATTTTAGAGAAACTTATATATAAAAATATATTGTGGTATGTTATTATATTTTCCATAAACATATAGTCAATTGCCGTAATTATCTATTTTTTTACAATACAAATTCAAAAGATAGAGGTTTTGGAGATTTTCAAAAGAAACGCAGAGTACAACAATAAGAAAAATAACCTATTTTATCATGAAGAAATAAGGAGGGATAATGACTAAAATAAATATTTTAGTCGTGAATACTAAATTAACGTTCAATTTAGTATATAATGGCTTAAAAGGTACTTTTTCACATGAAACCTAGGGTTTTTGATGGAAATCGAGTTGCAACATTTGTTTCGTTTATATTTCGACAGATTTATATTGACTTATTATATCATGATTTTAGGAATTATTAATTTGATGAGGGGAAGAAAATGAAACAAAAAAGTTCGTTTGTATTAGATAAGGAGGATGGTAAGGTTGTTCAACTATTCGCTGGACTTGGAATGCCGAAGAATCTTGCAAAAACACTAACGTATATCTCACAGGTTGATGAATGTCGTTCTGCAGATGTTGAGAAGAGCGCAAATTTACGGCAACCAGAAGTAAGTATAGCAATGCAGGAACTCAGAAACCGAGGATGGGCAGAAGTACAGAGTTTTAAAAAAAAGAAAGGTAAAGGCAGACCAATTCATATATACAAGGCAACAATGTCGCTATCTCAAGTAATGGAAGAAATAGAACAGGAAAAAACAAAGGAAATTGAGGCTGTTAAAGACAATATGTTGGAGCTAAAAAATATTTTTAACAATAGATAAAGAAGAATGAATGAGTAAACATCTCTAGAATTCCTTTTCTATCCTGAATTCAACAACAATAACTGGTTTTATAAGGAGTTGGTTATTGTGAAATTGTAGAGTTGTGAGGTGAATCATGTCAGATGTCTATCAAGACATGTAGAAAAAAGAATAAAAGAACTGCATGAGAGAAGGTCTAAATTACATACTACAAAGAAACGCAAATATTAAACAGACATCACTTGATATATATTATGAGAAGGTGATCTTAAATGTTAATTTCAAAAAAAGGAGTATCCTTTTTAGCATTTATTTTTGGATTACCACATTTAATATTTGGAGTTTATTTCATATTTCAAGGGTTCTTTGATTATTTACTTCTCTCATTAATGTTTATTATTGGTTTGCTTTTAATTATTGGTGGATCTATGATATATAAAGACAGCCTCACATAAAAATTAGTTCTGTTTCTTTCTCAATTTTCCAGAAGTAGTTTTAACCATATAATGCCCTGGAAGGTGCTTTTTCTCCTTTCACTAGCTTTTACGAATAGAAATAGGGTTTGTATGTGTTTTGTATAATGAGAGAACATGCAAAATTCTAATATTTTGTGCATACTACCTTGTATCTCCTTATTTATTCAAATTTTGCACAATTTTTTGATGCAACATGTTATAAACTATCACTGATTTGTAATAATAGAGTTATAGAAATATTTTAGCGGGGGTAAAATATGAAAATGAAAATAGTAGGCATATTTGTTTGTACGCTGTTGATTTCAACCATATTACCAATTACAGGAACAGTTTTTGCAGGCGATGAAGAAAATCCTGAAATTGTTGATGTTACGGGTGATACAGACCTAGATTTTTTAGATATTGAATCGGCATGGTTTTATGAGAAAGCAGATGAGTCTGATTACTTATTCACCGCATTAAAAATAAAGGATTTAAAAGAAGCCTTTAACGCAGTTTATTCAATAAGCTGGGCATACAATGATGTGGTATATGTATCGGGATTAAGTACCTATTATTACAAAGATAAAGAATTTAGAGGTGGACTCAGGCAAAGAGCAACCTATTGGCAATGGAAAAGTATGCCAGAATGTATTGGTGTCTTCGATCAAAATACTGATATAATTACATGGAAAATGCTAAAAAGTAATATCGGAAATCCTCAAAAGGGCGATGTTTTGACAAATACAGAAGCTTCTGCTGTTGCAGGATTTCCATTTAGTTTTATTTATTTTTTTACAGGAAAGAACTATAAGGATTTCGCTCCAGATAACTATGGAGATTATGGACAAGATTACATTATTCAATATTAAAAAAGGGGGAAAAAATGAAGAAAAAAATAGTTGGAATTTTTGTTTGTATGATGTTGATAACCATATCGGTTTGTACGTTATCTGTTTCAGCTGGTTCGGAGTCTGAATTAAGAGTGGGCATCTTTGGTGCAAGTATGTTGGCATTAAGACAGGCTGGAGGAATTATATGGAACGATGGGTTTAACACAATTCAGGATGTCCAATACACATTTACAATAACAGGCGGATTTAACGATTCAATTAACATAACAATATCTGGTGACGCTGGAGATGGAGATATGGAAGTTAATCAAGTATATTCAATTTCAACAAATAAGGCTAAAGGATTTGGACCAGTGACATTAACAATGACTGCGACATCATCTAATGCAGATGAAGCAACAGCAACATCCCAAGGTTTTCAAATTGGCCCATATACAATAAGTAAAACATATCTTATGGCTTGGTTTTAAGGAGAGATGAAATATGAAAAGAAAAATAATTGGTATATTTATTTGTGCGCTGTTGATTGCAACTATGCTGCCAATAACAGGAACTGTAACTGCTGGTTCAGAAGAGGATCCTGAAATTGTTGATGAAAAAGGAGATACATTATGGAAACATTTTGATATAGTATCATCTTGGTTTTTTGAAAATGCAGATGATGCGGATTTTCTATTTATCTCTATGAAAGTAAACGATTTAAAAAATTATAGAGCTGGTGGTACTTATCTGGTCGAATGGACAAGTCCTTCAGGAAGATGGGCAACAGCATCAATTATAGGAACAAGGATGGCTGATGAATGGAGATGTGGAGATTACTCAGAAGGATCAAATAATCAATTTCAAGATTTACCATTATGTGATGGAACAATTGATAAACCGAATAACATAATTACTTGGAAAATATCAAAAGACCAAATTGGAAATCCAGAACCTGGCGATGTTTTAACAGATACTAGAGCGGGATCATGCATAACAGGGCATTACTTAGTTCTATTGGCTTTCAGGGCATTACCAAGATTTCATGATTATGGTCCTGATGAAGGCTATGGTTTGGATTACACTATTAAGTATTAAAAATCACAAAAAAGAAACCAATCCTCCAAATTACTACTCTGATATAAACTGAAGGATTATATTTTTTTATTTTAAATTTAATACTAGTTTCCCAGGAGAAAATAAGGAGGGATAATATTCTGTAAGGTAATTTTTACTCTTTCACTCTATGTTTCACAGGTACAAATAGGGTTATAACTCATATTTGTATATCAAACAGAGGGGGTAACTATGCCAGTTAGAAATTTTTCAAATAAAGAAATTATCGAAAGATTAGATAGAATTGAAAAAAAGTTTAGTGCTTCTTCTAATACTGCTATTGCATATGGAATCTACGCTATTGGAATTAGTTTAATTGCTATTGGCGTTTCTATGCTTTCCCTTGACTTTGTATTACCTATTGATGCAATATTCATCGTTGTAATTGGTTTTATTATAATCGACATTGGATTTGTTTATTTGATTTATGAAGCATTTAGATCGCAAAAATAATCTGATAATCATTAATACGATTTATGGGTTAAATCTTTTTCAGTTGATTTCTTAGACAATAAAAATAAATATGAATAATTTTGGTAACATCTGTATATTAAGATTAATATATAATGTCATTTACTTTATTTTGTTAGGTTGATACAATGGCATATAAATTTACATTTGATATATCAAAACTCCCAGTAGAATTATTTGAAGAAGCAGAGAAATATTCCCAAATTGAAGGGATTCACGAGAGACTTGATGAAATTTCCACAAAATTAGTAAAAAAGTATCAAATTGATAAACTCACAGATTTATCTTTTTCTGAATCAATAATTCTAATACAAGATGTTATAAGAATACAAATAAAAAACAGACTACTAAGAAAATATTTCATTAAATCCAGAAAAAGAGCTGTATTTCTTCCCCATTGTTGCAGAAAATATATGGACTCAAATTGTAAGGCAGAATTCAAACCCGAAACATCAACATATACTTGCAAACATTGTTCAAAAGATTGTATGGTAAGTCAAGCTACAAAATTCGCAAAGAAAGAAAATTATGATGTATTTGTTTTACCAGGGGGATCATGTGTAGGTAAGATTTTTGAAAAATATGCATATGATGGGATAATTGGTGTGGCCTGTACTGAAGAATTAAAACTTGGCACAGAATGTTTGATGGAATTAAAAATCCCGGCAATGTCTGTTCCATTGATTAAGAATGGATGTTCTGGAACAAAATTCAATTTACAGACGTTTAAAAAGATCATTGTGGAAGCGAAATAAAGACAGTAAAAAAAGATATAACTTAGTGGTAATCAATCATTAACATGATTTATGGGTTAAAAATCGTGCTAATCATTGACCACTAATAGTAGTTAAAGTTAACGTTTTTGAAGATTTTTAGGTTTATGTGTCTTATTAAAACCATGCGGGCTTACTTCTAAACGAATTTAGAATCGTATTCCCCTTCATCTATGGCTTTTTGAGTTTCTTGCGGTTTTTTTCCCTCTACAGTAACACCCATTGTCACACAGGTTCCGATTATTTCTTTTGTTTTTTGTTTAAGTTCTTTACCCAGGAGATTATCATACTTCATTTTAGCGACCCTGATCGCTTGATCAATAGTAAGATCGCCAATTTTATGTGTTGATGGCGCCCCCGATCCCTTTTCCGCACCTATTTCATTAAGAATTAATGATGCTGCGGGTGGTGTACCTACCTCGATTTCGAAATCCTTTGTCTTTGGATCAATGATAACTTTTACTGGAACTTTCATTCCTTCAAAACTTTTAGTTTTATCGTTGATTGTATTGATAATCTGCATAATGTTTACACCCATCGGACCAAGTGCTGGACCAAGTGGTGGACCGGCAGATGCTTTTCCCCCTTCAACTAATGCTTCAACTGTTTCTGACATGTGGTCTATTCCTCCTTGTCTTTCTTTTCTTCTTTCTTTTTAACTACTCTTACTTGTTCCCCTCGAACAGTAATTGGTATTGGTACAACAGATTCAAAGAGTTCTACCGTGATCTCCTCTTTTGCATCATCGATATGAGTAACTTTTGCAGTTTCGCCTCTAAATGGACCTGCAATCATTTCAACAACATCACCCTCAGCAATTTTTGCAACTGCAGAAGCAGGTACAAGAAAATGCTCTATCTGATCGACAGGTATATCACCCTCAAGCATATTTCTGGCATAGGAAACTGTTTTAATCATCTCCTTTATGCGCTCTTTATCGTAACTCTCAAGGAAAATATATCCCCTGAGTTCAGGTGTTACAAGTATAGAAGGGATTTTTATCTTTGATTTATCTGCCCTGCTGTTGATAAGCTCAGCAGCGTTCTGTTCCTTCCCAACTTGAGTTTTTATGGAAAATATTTTTGTTTTTTCTACAATGTCATCATCCAAATCTGTGCCTTGCATATGATTACACCTTTTAAATCCACCCAAATATTTCTCCTATCCAAGGTGCAACATGTTTTGCAAGCAACCAAACAACAAAACCTAGTCCACCTATAATCAAGATGCCTGCCCCTGTTATCTTAGAAGTTTTTGCAAATTCTTCATCCGTAGGTTTACGAGCCATCTTGAGAACCCTTCCGTATTTCCCTTTACCTATTCTCTTTTGTCGTGCCTCTATGTTATGTTGTAATTCCCAGGCTCGGTCAACGATGCTTCTATCGCCTTTATCGCTTTTTAATGACTTCAATATTGACACCTCTATAATCAACTGGTCAAATAACTAGGTATATATAAAGAATTTGGAGGTTTCATTATTATGTAGAATTGTCTTTCCCCTCCATACTAAACTAACCATAAAAAGGATAGTGGGGCTTTGAAATTATGAGTCAAAGCCATTTTAGGGGTTTTCTTCATGCCACAAAATCAATGCCATACTCCTTATTTTCAAATGCCTTATGAGCTGGGCCAAGAATCTGTTTTGATTTAACCCCAGTTATGACAAGCATTGCACGAATACTTCTCTTAAGTTCAGGATTAACAGTGGTTCCCCATATGATACGTGCATTCGGATCAACTCTTGAATATATTTCTTCAACAACCCGTTCAGCCTCGCTAATTGTCATATCCTCACCACCAGTAACATTGACAAGGGCACCAGTAGCTTCAGAAATATCAACTTCCAGTAGTGGAGAATTAAGAGCCTCTACAACGGCATTCACTGCCTTGTTTTCACCTTCAGCTTCCCCAAGACCAATCATTGCAACACCGCCTCTTTTCATGACAGTCTTTAGGTCAGCAAAATCCAGATTGACCAAGCCAGGCTTAGTAATCATTTCAGTAATGCCCTTGATCGATCTCATAAGAACTTCATCAGCAACCTTAAAAGCAGCATTCAACGAAAGATTAGGAACAACATCAAGCAATTTATCGTTTGGAATGACGATAACAGTATCACAGG
>Ga0255417_1015_pt1 | contig 11525 bp, 10 predicted proteins | sample ANMaggSeSYBR01G4_FD_182643 | JGI IMG/M metagenome (GOLD analysis project Ga0255417, IMG submission 182643) | Sediment cell enrichment communities from methane seep in Santa Monica Basin, California, United Staets - ANME aggregate JGI... | ecosystem: Environmental > Aquatic > Marine > Cold seeps >... | reverse complement strand
GATCTGCCGCGTTATGCAGTTCAGGGAAAGAGTGCGTACCTTAAGATCGCGGATGGGTGTGATCGGAAATGCGCCTACTGTGCAATTCCCCTGATCAAAGGACCTATGGTCAGCCGTCCTTTAAAGAGTATTATCAAGGATGCGCAGCGTTTAGAAAAGCTGAAGATGCAAGAGGTTATTTTGATCGCGCAGGATTCTACTGCCTATGGGCGGGATCTTGGGATCAAAGATGGATTGCCAAAACTGCTCAAATCATTGACCGAAACAGCAACGAAAATTCCCTGGTTCCGCATTATGTACACTTTTCCGGGAGCTATTTCTGATGACCTTATCGATATCATGCGGTCAGCTCCACAGATCCTTCCATACTTAGATATTCCTCTTCAGCATGCGCATCCGGATGTGCTGCGGCGCATGCATCGGCCTTCAAATATGGATGAGGTAAGGCAAACCATTGCTAAAATGCGAACGGCGATACCAAACCTTGCATTGCGAACGACATTCATCGTCGGTTTTCCTGGTGAATCTGATGTGGAGTATGCGGAGTTGGTCCGTTTCACAGAAGAAATACAATTCGATCATGTGGGTTTATTCCCGTATTATCATGAATCGAGTACAGATGCGTTTCAATTAGCTGATGATATTCCTGAATCCGTTAAAAATGACCGCATCAATAACCTCGCCCGCATTCAAGAAAGTATCTCGTTGAAGAGGAACCAAACCTTCATCGGAAAAGAGATTACCGTCCTTATGGAAGGGGCTGGGGATGGAATATCCATTGGACGATCATATAGAGATGCACCTGAAATTGATGGGTTGATCTTTGTGGAAGGGATTATCCCCCCGGGAAGTATGCTGCCTGTGCGTGTGACAGGCGCTTTGACGCATGATCTCATCGCGAAAAAAGTAGAACAATCTGCTTGAATTTATCCTGAACTGATTTTGGTACAACTATTCGCTGCCCTCTCCACCTTCCGGTGGATCTTCAGGAGGCGGTTCTACCGTGGGTGTGTCCGTGGGGACAGCTGGTGGTTCTTCCGTGGGCGTTTCAACCGATTCTGTAGCAGTGGGCCCGGGCGTTGGTGTTGGAGGATAGCACTTGATATAAGAGATATTGTATTTATCCTGGATATATTCAAGCGCGGAATAATTAAGGACATTCTGGTACTGCTTGATTGCTTCACAATGTTTACCTTCACCAGCAAGCTGATCTCCGTAATACTCTGATCCCTTCACGTATCGATCAGTAGCGGTCCAGCCTGTCCCATCGTGCATGTATGGAAATGCGCCCGTTAATTGCCCGAAGTAATTAACGACCTGCGACCAATCGAGATCCCAAAAACTTGCACCGGTCAGGTAAAGGCGTGCCCAAACCGCGTAATTTACTGCGTCATGATCCAATGGGGCGTATTTTTCCAGAAGCGCCAGGAAATATAGACCCTCCTCAAGGTTACCTTCAGTTACGATCAATTCCACCGCGCGATATCGCAGTGCTGTAAAGTACATCCCATCAACCTCAATTGTTCGATAGGTGTAATCTTCGTTCCTGAGAGCTTCAAGCGTTTGCATAGCCAGCGCCCATTGTTGAGATTGCTCGGCCTGCACCGCCTGAGCGAAAAGCGCTTCAGCGCCTTGATTATCGATCGTCGGTGTGGGTTCCAAAGCAGGGGAAGTAATGCCTGATTCACCGGCTAATTTGACCATCACTTCGGTATATTTTTCCGTCAACCCTGGGAAAGAAGGATATATCTGGAGCACATATTCCAATTGTGTTCTGGCGAGATCGTAATTTCCCGCCTCAATTGCCTGGATACCATATTGATAGTGAAGGGCCGCCTGCGTAAGTACTTCTTCATTCTCAAATGCCAATCGCTGTTGGATGCCCTGATAATAGCCCAGGCCGCTGCCTCCAGCTGCAAAAAGTATCACGAGCAGTATCCCCAGGAGGATAAACTTCCACCGTTTTGACTGCGTTTTAATAGATTGTGTATCGTTAAGTGAGTCGTCAGACGCCTTTTGGATTTCAGGCGCAATTGTTTTAATGTGTTGGGTATCTTCTAAGTTCTTTTTTGCCATGCGAAATATTATACCGTTTTAAAAAGTTAAAGATTAAGCAGCATCCGAAGCTCGGGCATAATGAAAGGACTGACCATTATCAACCCTGCAGTTGCTGCCGATATCCCAAGAACCAGGTCGTGACAATTTCCTAGAAAGTGATTCATTAAAAAAAGGATCAACAAACCGACAAGGGCGCTTCCTACCAATGCGCGTAAAAAAGTGAATGCCACTGATCTCTCCGGTACCAGTTTGGTCCATGAAAAACCAACCCCCTTTTGTTTTTGTATACCCACCGAAGGTAAGAGTTTATAAACAATAATCAGGAAGAGTGCTTGTCCGCTGAAAGCGATCGCATCTGCAAACCCGATTCCGACAGCGCCGAAATTATCATCCAGAAGGGTTCCTGAAGATATGTACAGGATGAGATTGATGCCTGCACCGATCAACGGGATTGTGGCGTTCTGTTGGGAGAAAAAGATGCGTGCTCCCAACTCAAGAAAAACGTGGCCTAATAAACCCACCAGGAAAGCGTGTGTGACTGAAATAAGCAAATCAGTCCCAGCCGCTTCAAAGCCGAAAGCGAATGTTAAAAATGGTTTAAGCACCACTGATAAAAGAATGGTTGTTGGAACAGAAAGAGCAATGAGCACGCGGGATATATCCACGATGGTTTTTTTGAATTTCTGATATTCCTCTTTAGCGATATGTTCGGACAGGGTGGGCAGGAGAGCAGTTCCGATCGCTGTCCCGATCAGTGTCTCAGGTACCTGAAGGATCATCCAACCGTATGTTAACGCAGTTACAGAACCCAGCGTAAGACGTGACGCAAGGTTATCGCGGGCAATAAAGGTCAATTGATACATAAGCATACTTACTACGCGCGGACCAAGCATAAGCAGTATTTTATTCACATCTGGATCGCGGAAGTTCATCGATGGGGTCCATTTGAACTGGTATTTGATCAAGCCGGGGATCTGGATCAGGAAATATAGAGCTGAACCAATTAAGACACCGAATACAAGACCATCGATACCCAGTTGAAAAGTTGGCAAAGTAAATGGCCCCAATTGATAGCCGTTTTCTGGCGATAAAATCACTGCCCCAAATATTTGCCCGATATTATAAAGAACCGGCCCAATAGCTGGGAGCAGGAAATGCTGGTTTGCCTGCAGACCAGCAATTAATAATCCCGCCATTGAAAAGATGAGGGTTCCGATCAGATCCAGACGCATCAGGCGGACGACGAGGGATTGCTGGTTGAAATTAAACCCGGGCGCAATACCAAGGGGATGCTGCACCAGCGGCCATGCAAAAATAGCTACAAGTATGGATAACAATGCGGTTACCAGGAAAGCGATATTTGCTACCTGGCTGAACACACGCCATGCGCTATCCCGGTCTTTTCGGGTCATTACCTCGGTCATGACCGGAATGATCGCGACAGCCAAAGCACCACCCGAAATCAACGAGTAGAGCATATCCGGGATGTTGTTGGCCACGTTAAATACATCCAGGTCTGAGGAGAGGCCAAACTGGCGGGCGATGATTAGCTGCCGGAAAATTGCTACCAGTTTGTTTATTCCAAAGCTGAATGCGATCAGCAGAGCAGCGCGAGAAAGTTTTGATATTTTCTTCATTTTTTGGAGCTTATCCTAAGGCAACATCCAGGACCATCATGATGGTGAATCCCAGCATAGCACCTCCAGTGGCAATATCGGTGTTTGAGCCGGCTTCAGCTTCGGGAATTAACTCTTCAATTACCACAAATATCATCGCGCCAGCTGCAAAGGCCAGAGCGTATGGCAAAATCTGGCGCATCGCAATTACTGCTGCGGCACCGATAAGGGCTCCGATGGGTTCAACTACCGCTGAAAGCTGCCCGTACCACCAGGCCTTACCTGAGGACAGCCCTTCCTGCTTCAATGGTGCGGAAATTGCCAGTCCCTCCGGGAAATTTTGAATACCGATACCGATGGTGAGTGCGACAGCACTTGCCAGATCAGCTCCGGGAATGCCCGCTGCTGCTGCCCCAAAAGCAACACCAACTGCCATTCCTTCAGGAATATTGTGCAGCGTGATCGCCAGTACTAACAATATACTCCGATGCCATGAGGTTTTAATTCCTTCAGCAGATTCAATGGGAAGATTTGTATGCAGGTGAGGAAGAATTCGGTCGATCAACCATAACACAAATCCACCAAGCAAAAAGCCGATGGCAGGAGGAATGTAAGGGGCAATCCCTAAACTCTCTGAAATCTCAATTGCCGGTGCTAAAAGTGACCAGTAGCTGGCAGCGATCATCACCCCTGCTGCAAATCCGAGCATTCCATCCATAACCTTGCGGTTGATCTCTTTAGACAGAAAAACACCTGCTGCGCCGATGGCTGTTAACCCCCACGTGAAAAATGTTCCGAATAATGCCTGAACAATTGGATTAAACTGTGAAAGGAAAGCTATCATATGCAAACTCCTTATGTTTCCATTACATTATTATACAAAACTAGAAGGTGTAATATTAAAGTAATATAAATGATGAGAGTTCTAAACAACGAAAATAAAATGATGAATCAAAAAGTTTCAGGAAGATTATATATCGTATCAACCCCAATCGGTAATTACCGGGATATCACACTGCGGGCTTTGGATGTGCTTTCAGAGATAGACGCTGTGGTTTGTGAAGAATACCGTCAGGGCAGCACACTTTTAAAGAAATTAGGAGTGCTTGATAAAGAATTGATCCTTCTAAACGAGCACAATGAAAGCGAAAGCACACACATAATTGCACAGGAATTAATGTCAGGCAAATGTTATGCCTTGATCTCCGATTGCGGGACTCCCGCTTTTGCTGATCCTGGCACTGAATTAATTCACCTCTGCATTGATTATGGAATTCAAGTCATCCCAGTCCCGGGACCTTCTTCACTCATGACCGCTATTTCAATCTCTCCTTTACCTATGGAGGAATTTCATTTTGCGGGGTTCCTTCCCAGGAAAAGAGGGGTCAGAGAGCAAAAATTAAAAACACTACAAAAAATGCGTATACCCATCATCCTCATGGAAGCTCCATATCGCCTGTCAAAATTACTTTCGGAAGTGATAGGTGTTTTTGGAAAAAACAAAATGCTTACTCTTGCATATAACCTAACGCTCCCAGATGAAAAAATCCTTCATGCTTCAGCGGCACAAATTTTAAATGACATGATGGATAAAAAAGGCGAGTTCATTCTCATCATTCATGCTTGAATTACAAAACTTACATCTCACCCAAGGAAACCCAAATCGCAAATCTTCGTAGATATTTACAGAAAGGAATTTGAAAATGGAAAATCAAAAATCAGGGTGTTTATCAGGCCTAATGAAGCTTTTCTTGTTGGACAAATTATTTGACTGGCTGCAGGAACGGTTTGGCTACAAAAGCGGGTCTTGCATGGGGTGTGGATGTGGATTGATATTAATGGTTATTTTCCTAAGCCTGGCTGCTTCTATCGTTTTCGGGACAGACTGGTTCAGATTATTTTAAAGTGGATAACATATTATGAAGAAATTTGCGATATTTTTATTAATGGTACTTTCAATTTTTATAAGCGGATGCTTTTTTCCGGTGAGAACCACACATGTGATTGGATCTGGAAAGGTTGTCACTGAAACACGCCGTGTATCCGGGTTTTCCGCTGTCGAACTAAGCGGTATCGGCAAGCTGGTTATTGAGCAGGGAGATAAAGAAACCCTTGAGATCACAGCAGAAGACAATATCATCGGGTATCTAACGAGTGCTGTCACTGGAAAAAGCCTGCGCCTGGGCGTGCAGGAACTTGTAAGCTTTGCCCCTTCAGAAGAAATTATCTATCGACTCACCGTGAAAAACCTGGAACGGATTGAAACCAGTGGGGCGGGGAGTGTAGAGATCGATATGCTGATTACTAATGATCTGGATCTAGAGATCAGCGGTACTGGAAATGCGGTTATTGGTGAATTTCATGCAAATTCTTTTGATCTGGAAGTGAGCGGGTTAGGAAACATAGACATCGCAGGAACTGTCGAAGATCAGCGTGTGGAATTAAGCGGCGCCGGCAACTATGACGCTGGAGATTTAAAAAGCAAAGAAGCGCGCATTGAAATTTCAGGAACCGGAAAAGCGATCATATGGGTGGAAGAGGAATTAGATATCGAGCTGAGTGGAATGGGAAATGTGCAATATTATGGAAGTCCAACTATTACGACAAATATCAGCGGATTAGGGAAAATCCAATCGCTGGGCGAAAAGTAAGTATCCATTTAATAAATAGAAGCGGTGATTTATAATCACCGCTTATTTTTTTAACTCTTATGCAGATTTATTCTTCTGCCGGGTAGGCGGCGATACCTAGTGTTCCGGGACCAAAATGTGCTGCTAGGGAGATTGAGAGTTCGCCCAGGATAGCTTCGGCACAGTTGAAGTGCTCAATTACCTGCTTGAGAAGGTCTGCCCCTGACTTCTGGTCGCGCGCATAGACTATACCGACCATCAGGCGCTTATCTTTAAATGTTTTTTCTAATTTCGAGATCACAAGCTCGATTGATTGTGTACGTGAGCGTACTTTTTCACCCATTTCCAGGGTGCCATCTTTCAGTTCGATAATTGGTTTCACTTTTAATAAAGATGCAAGAGCTGCCTGGAGGTGTTTTATGCGGCCGCTCATGCGGGCGAATTTAAGTGTATCTAATGTGAATACCAATCGATGCTCTTTTCTGATCGTTTTTAGACGTTCAAGAATCTGCTCCAGAGTTTTCCCTGCACGATCCATGATACGAGCTTCCTTTGCCATCATTCCCATCATGAGCGTACCAGAAGCTGAGTCGAAAGGGGTGACTTTAAGTTCGCCCTTCAATTCAGCTGCTGCCTGCACAGCAGAATCCATGGTGCCGGAAAGCTTTTCGGTTACATGGATCGATAGGATCTTATCGTCAGGTTTTGCTATTTTGCGGTAAAACTCAGTAAATTGAAACGGGGTTGGCTGCGAAGTGGATGGTATGGTGCCTTCTTCTTCCACCAGTTGATAGAAATCCTCATAGCTGATATCGATTCCCTGTAGATACGTTTTACCTCCGTGAATAATGTTTATGGGAATCAAATCGATGTCATACTGTTTTTGCCAGCCTTCGGGGAGGTCGCCGGCTGTATCCATTACAATTTTTAGCATGGGTTCACCTTTCTATATAAAAATCGTGAAAGAAGATCTCTTTCACGATATACAACCCAATAGGTTTGTAAAGGTTTCTTTGTGTTTAAGCGTCTAATTCAATATAAATCCGTTTATTGATCTTACCTTTGCTTTTGTAATCGCTGATGTGGATCGTTCCAACTTCTGCAGTGTTATTCACATGCGTGCCGCCATCTGCTTGCAGGTCAAGCCCTACGATCTCAACGGTACGCACTTCAGTAATATATTTCGGGAGAAGGTTGATCTTCGTGCGGATCAGATCTGGGATCATGAAGGCTTCTTCACGGGAGTGGACGGCAACACGAATTTCACGTGAGGCTGCAACCTCCTCATTAACTGCTTTTTCAATCACAGACACTAATTCTTTGCTGAGATTCTCGAATTCAAAATCCATTCTGCCTTTCAGCGGTTCCATATCTCCTCCGGTAACCAGGGCGCCGTAATCCCGGAAAATCGTTCCGCATAAAATGTGCATGGCTGTGTGGGTCCGCATGACCTGAAAGCGGCGGTCCCAATCTAAAGAACCTGCCACTTCTTCTCCGACTGCTGGAAGCGGTTCGCCTGATTCGAGTACATGCAGGATTCCGTCCGGGCTGGATTTCGCGCGTTTGAGCACCGCCTTTTTACCGCCAAAAGTGATAAATCCTTTGTCATAAACCTGTCCACCTCCGCCGGGGTAGAAAGCGGTCTGATCGAGAATCACGGCATTCAATTCATTCACCACTTTTTCTACTTTCGCAGAAAATTCCTTTAGATAGCTATCAGTTTGAAATAACAGAGTTGTCATATACTCCTCCTTATATGAGTTTTGGCAAGTTTTCTTCTCTGGGTAGGAAAAGGACTATTGCTGCGCCAAACATGGCTAATACTCCGCTCCAGAAAAATGTTTGTTGGCCGCCTATTTGATCATACATAAAACCAGTTGCTACCCCTGCGAGCGCATTGATTGCGAACATTAGCGCCAGATAAATCCCATTTGCCAGGGATCGATTTTCGGGAAAACTCCGCTGGACGACAGCTAAACCGATTGGCAATACCACGAGTGTAGCAATGGATTGCAGGCATAAGAAAATAATTTGAATGATCCCCTGCGTGAGAGTGAAAGCGATCATGGATAGAGATGAGATTATCATAGCGAGTATCATCGTGACACGATATCCGATTCGGTCACTCAATGGACCACCTGAAATTGTGCCGATCATGCCAATGCCTTGAGCAAGACTGAAGATGATTCCAGCAGACCAGAGACTGGCACCGTTCTCAAGAAGGAAAACTGGCATATAGATAATGGATGTTGCTCGCAGTGGTGAGCGAACGACTGCAATGCCTGCCATGGGCAGTAAAATTGCGGCCAGGTCTCTAAAGGGAATTTTTGATTTCCTTTTTTCTGTACCGTTGTGGCTGGGGAGATCTTTAAGATAGTAGCTTAATGCTATTGAAGATAATATACCTCCAACCATAAGCCAAGGGGTTGCCTCGATAGAAAATGTTGAGATGACGGCTGTCACAAGCAGCGGCCCCAACATTACTCCCAATTCGCCGCCGATCATCCAAATACTCATTCCCCTGCCAATGTTTTTTCCAGAAAGACTGGCGACCAGGGCGGGCAATGTAGCGTGCAAGGTGGCTGAAGAGATTCCACCGATCAGACAGTAGATCAGAGCAGTTGAAAGAGATGGAGCTGTTCCAAGCAAGCTGAGGAAAATGCCTGTAACCGCAGGGGCAAAGAGGGCGAATTTGCGCAAATTTGTTCTATCTCCGATATGCCCGATGATTGGCTGCAGGATGGATACTCCCTGGTATACGAGCACGAACAATCCCGCCTCTGCTTTTGATAGCGAGAGACGATCAATTAAAAAGGGCAGCAGCGGTGCGATGAACGATGAATATGTATCATGCATTCCATGCGCGGAGGAAATGATAATCGTTTTTAGTGTTCGTGATGATGGTTTTTTAATAAATTTATTTAAACCGCTGTTTGATGATGCACTATGTGATGCTTGTGACATGGTCAATGAATTACCTCGATAGAATTTTACAAAAAATCCATTATACTGCATGGGTAAAATATTATAAATAGAAACACATGTTTTATTGGATTGCCGATTTTATCATTGACGGTTTCAAGCCTATCGTATAAAATCCACCAATATATATTAAAGGGAACGGAGGTCAAATTTATGAACATTGCATATTACACAAAATTTTGTTTAGATTTATTGCCTCCGGTATTTAATTAACCCCCAGCCATCTGTAAGGAAGTCGGCCGCAGGAGACAATAATGCCCTGCGGTTTTTATTTTCCTTTTATCCACTTATTAATAATCTGCAGTGGCTGCGATGATCGCGCTGAAACAGGCGTATGAATGATAGTGTGAGAAACCAGCATTTATTTGTTTTTCACGGAAATAGTTTGGCACTTTGCAATGGAGTTTTCAATGTTATCTAGATTCAGTAAAACTTATAAGAGGTTTTCAAAAGATTTTTGGTTGTTAATGGTGTCATCTTTTATGGATATGCTGGGTGGTTCGCTGATATTTCCTTTTTTTTCACTGTATCTGACACAAAAATTTGATGTTGGGATGACAGAGGTAGGCACTATGTTCCTGGTATGGGCGCTGACATCAGGATTGATCGGGAATACGGTAGGTGGGGCACTGGCAGATAAATTTGGCAGAAAAACCAATATCATTTTCGGATTGATTGCGAGTGCATTATCGGCGTTGATGATGGTACTGATAGATGACCTGATCGTTTTCTATATCGTTATTGGACTGATCGGGATTTTTGAGGATATCGCTGGACCTGCGCGAAATGCAATGATTGCAGATCTCGTTCCAGATGATCTGCGGGGGGATGCGTATGGAATCCATCGCGTGGTGTTTAATCTGGCAGTAACAATAGGACCGGCAATTGGCGGGTACATGGCAACCCGGTCATTTGAAATGCTTTTTTATGCAGATGTTGTCCTCAGCCTCTTAGTAGCATTATTTGTATTCAAGTTCCTGCCCGAGACAAAGCCTGAGGTGAGTGGTTCACCTCTTCATGAACAAACACTGGCTAAGACTTTCGTTGGGTATAAGAAGGTGTTTAAAGATAAATTATTCATTGCGTTTATCCTTGTATCCGCATTTTCTACATTAATGTATTTCAATATGAATAGTTCAATGTCGGTATATCTGGTCAATTACCGTGGCCTCAGTCCGGAACAATTTGGTTTTATTCTGACCATCAATGCAGGGATGGTCGTGCTTTTGCAGATTCTTTTCACGCGTATGACGGCTAAATGGAAGCCCCTTTTGGCGATAGCTATTGGAAATGTATTGTATGTGGTTGGATTTACAATGTATGGAATTTTTGATTCATTTACCATCTACATTATCGCTATGGTGATCATCACGATTGGTGAAATGATTTGTGCTCCCAAGGAAAAGATGATCGTCGTTAATATCGCCCCAGAGGATATGCGCGCCCGGTATATGGCGATCAGCAACTATGCATGGATCCTCCCGATAGCGATAGGTCCGCTTGGCGCAGGAGTGATTATGGATAATTTCGATCCGCGATATGTATGGTATTTGGCCGGACTGATCGGTATTTTGGCAGTTGTTGGAAATATCATCCTTCATTTCAGAGCCGATGGACGGTTTGAGAGTATGACGAATGGAAAAAACGGAGCAATTGTTCCGGAAAAATATTGAGATTCAACAAAGCTAGATGCTGAATCACCTATAGTGTCTTACGAGTAGAAAAGAAAGGTTGGCATGATTGTCAATCTCTTCTTGCTAAAAATTATTGTATTAAAATGGATTCAGTAAATAAACATGTAACAAAATTCATTAATATTCGTTTTTATAAGTAAGAGAAACTTTGAAATTCCCTCAACACGACTTTACGGACCAATTATCAAAGGCGATTTCCGGTGACAAGCAAGCCTTCGGGTATCTTTATGAGCACCTTTATAACCAGATATTTAATTATCTATTAATTCGAACAGGGAACCGAAATGATGCTGAGGATATGACGGAAATAGTATTTTTAAAAGCATGGGATCATTTAGGCGGATTTAGCCAACAAACGGGGTCATATTCATTTCGTGCCTGGGTGTTTAGAATCGCTCATAATACACTCGTAGATCACTATAGGAAGAGAAAAGTTGTCCAATCGTTTGATGAGGTAGATATATCCGGGAGCATAAAAGAAAATCCAGAATGGGTTGTTGCTGCAAAAGAGTCAACTATGGAGCTTATTAAGGCGATCAACACGC
>Ga0255417_1014_pt1 | contig 11702 bp, 10 predicted proteins | sample ANMaggSeSYBR01G4_FD_182643 | JGI IMG/M metagenome (GOLD analysis project Ga0255417, IMG submission 182643) | Sediment cell enrichment communities from methane seep in Santa Monica Basin, California, United Staets - ANME aggregate JGI... | ecosystem: Environmental > Aquatic > Marine > Cold seeps >... | reverse complement strand
CTGAGCTGTTCTATGAGTTCGTCAGGAGACATAGAGGTAAGAAGTGCTCCGGGACCGGGGTTGACTGAAGGGTATTCTATCGGCTCCATGGGAAGATGAAGCATAATATCATATCCTTTCGCCTCTGCCGCTCTTGCAATCCTTTTAGTATAAGGGCCGTGGGGGAGGACTGAAAATGTAAAAACACCATCAAGGGCGAGAAATTTTTTTGCTATAAACCGGTCATAACCCAGGTCATCAATAATAATGGCAACTTTCGGCAACTCATCCGGTAGTATGATTTTCGGTTTTAAAGGCGGTTTTTCAGGAGGTATTTCTTTTTCCGGGTAGATCTCAAAAGTTGGTATTTGGGTAATAGGTGCTTTTTGTGTAGGATGCAGAGCTTTAACAGGCTCCTTGCGCAGCATGAAATGATTAGCAAGAAGTCCGGCAAGAAAAACTAAAAGAATAAGAATGGCAAGCCCGGAAAAAATCTTTATAATAGAAGCAGTTAAAGAAGTTTTTTTTCGAGTTTTTTTTCGGGCTTTTTTTTTAACTCTTTTTTTTATTGTTTTTCTTTTTACCGCTGACATAAATCCATGCGCCTAAAATGCAAACTTAATTTTTCGCGAATCCTTTGAACAAATCATAACCAACAAGGAGGTCAAGAGCACGCATAATCTGGTTATCTGACTTAAGATACTTCGCATCAAGGGGGCCAACCATGTGCTCTACCTCATGCTTTTTAGAGCCTTTCTTTTTGCCTTTTTTATTATCAGAATCAGGCTTTTTATCTTTAGTGTCATCAGACTTTGGCTCGAGATGATTTTTCAGATCTTTTTCTTTATAAAAGCCCTCTTCACTGTCCTCTGAATCAGACTCATCTGCAAATCTGTGCTTTACAACGACATCCGGCTCAATTCCCTTTGCCTGGATTTCCCGTCCGCTTGGAGTATAGTATCTTGCTATGGTCAATTTAAGCCCTGATCCGTCTCTCAGTGTTTCAACGGTCTGCACAGAGCCTTTACCAAAAGATGTTGTTCCGAGTACAAGGGCTCGCTTGTGGTCCTGCAGCGCTCCGACAACGATTTCAGAGGCGCTGGCACTGCCTCCGTTAATAAGGGCTACAATAGGATAAGTTCGTTTAACAGTATTTGGAGTAGCGGAAAATTCTCTGGTATTTCTTTTAGTCCGACCCTTAATGGATAAAATAATACCATCCTCAATAAAAAGGTCTGAAACTTTAATTGACTGATCTAAAAGCCCTCCCCCATTATTACGAAAGTCAAGAACAAGTCCTTTTAAGGAGACATTGCCGGATTTGGAGCCCGATTCGAGTTTGACGAGTGCCTCTTTAAGATCGTCGGTTGTGCTTCTGTTGAAATTGGAAATCCGGATATATCCGTATCCGGGTTTTAAAATGGTTGATCGTATGCTCCTTATAGGTATGACATCACGAATAAGTGTGAATTCAATCGGTTCGGTTGCTCCTTTACGCATAATGGTTACTACAACGGTGGTGCCTTTCGGACCTCTCATCATTTTTACAGCTTCGCGCAAGTCATTGGTCGGCTTACCATCCACTTTGACAATTCTATCCCGGGCCTTTATTCCGGCCTTATAAGCAGGCGTTCCTTCTATCGGCGAAATTACTGTAACAAATTTGTCCCGCATTGTTATATGAATACCTATCCCCGTGAACTCGCCCTTTGTATCAATACTCAGATCTTCGAAAGCCTCTGGTGGCAACAGGGAAGAATGAGGGTCGAGACTGTGAAGCATTCCCTGAATTGCATTTTGAATGAGTTCCTTTGAATCGACTTCATCAACATAGTTTTTCTCTATTATTTCAAGCACGTCAGAAAAAACCTTGAGGCTTTTGTAAGTCTCATCACTCTTTGCCTCAAGATCACCGTAAAAACCTGTCCCCATTGTCAGGAAAATAACGGTAATTGCTACGGCCAGCCACAGCCTTATGTGCTTTTTTTTCTCTATGATCATTATATTAACCTCCTTCTACCTATCTTTGTACCTTTTCACGCCCATTCGAACAAAAATTACCATTTTGCAAAGGTTTTTCTTGGCTTTGTAAGCGTTCACAGGTGCTGCAGATGTGCGTGCTCAGGGCGACCAGCTATAGTCTGCTATGCTGGTTGCCCTGAGCGCGTGCAGCTGCGGTGCCTGTGAATGTTTACCCGGCTTTTAACCACTCAAGCGGGTCAACAGGCTTCCCGTGATGGCGAACTTCAAAATGCAAATTAGGGCCTGTCAGTGAACCTGTATCACCAACGGTAGCAATAACCTCACCGGTCTCTATTTCGGCCCCCTTGGCCATTAGGACTTCTTCGAGATGTGCATATAGGGTATAGTAACTGCTTCCGTGATCTATGATTACCATATTTCCGTAACCTTTAAACCAGCTGGAATAAATTATTTTTCCATCAGATACGGCGGTAACCGGCTCGCCCCTTTTTGCTCTGATATCTATACCGCTGCAAAAATTAGTTACGTTAAATTTATTATTTTTATATGTACCAAAAAAACGTATTATTTTACCCCTGACTGGCATTTTAAGCAACCCTTTAAAGGCTGGAAATGAAGATTTTTTATTTTGATTATCCTGCTTCAATTTCATGCTTAACGATTCTATTGTTTGGTCCAGAGCTTTTGCGGTTTTCTTATAAGAATCAAGGGCTGCAAGTTCATAAGACTTCTTTGAACGTATTTCCTTAAGAAGTTTTTCGCGATTTTTTCTTTTTTGAGACATAATTCCGATTTGCTTATTAATACCTGCTTTAAGAGAAACTTTTTTCATTTGCTGCTGATTCAAACGGTTCAGCACCTTTTTAATACGAACTTTATCCTCTATGAAAGTTTTTCTTATTTCTTCGTCATGTTCAAGTACCCGCTCTAAAGCCATTCTCCTTCGAAACAGTTCGTGCATAGACTCAGCCGTGACAAGAAGGTGCAATTGTCCCATTTGGTTAATCTTATAAAGCGCAACAAGTCGCATAGCAGCATAGTCTTCAGTTGATTCTATTTTTTTTGTGAGTTTTTTGTATTCATTTGTGGTCTTTGAAATCTTTTTTTCAAGGGCCGAGAGCTCGGATTTGTTGACGGAAATTTGTCTTCTGGCTTTGTTTAAAGAAAAATCAATCCTGTCTATGCTATGTATTGTTGTGCTTTCCTTTCTGGAGTATTTTAAAACCTCGGCTTCACTTTTCCCTATTTTCTTTTCAACAACTGCTGCCTTTTTTTTAAGCTGGTCAATTTTTTTCTCCTCAAAACCGAAAGCAACAGGAAGTAAAAAGAAAAACAAAACAAGAGGTATAATAACTGAAAAGATAACGTTGAATTTTTTATTTTTTTTGTTCATTGCTCGTTGCTCGTTGCTCGTTACTTGATGCTGGTTGCTCGTAAAAAGTCTGATTTAGACGGTTTCGTAAAAAGTTCAAATTCCCCCGCTAAAAAGTAACGGGATAAAAAGGCGTGCAAATTTTGTAATCATGAAGCGTACTTGTCGTACGTTTAATGATTACGAAATGCAGCACAACGAAGAAGTTGGACTTTTTACGAGACCGTCAAGGTCATATTCTTAAAAATTGTTTCAGAGAAAGATAGCATCCTAACCATCCTACAAGCATGCTGCTTATTACTATTGAAATAAAGACTGCCGGGGGAAGAAATCTTATTTGAAAAGAGCCAGGAAGGAATCCATGCTCAACATTTGAGGCTATTATAATAAAAGTGACAAACAGGATGCCAAGCCCAAGGATTCCCCCGAGTGTACCCTGGATAAGACTTTGAATGTAAAATGGGATTTTAATAAAACTGTCGGCAGCGCCAATAAGGCGCATTATCTCAATTTCTTCTCGCCTTGAGTAAAGCACAAGGCGAATTGTATTGGCAACGATAAATACGGCCGCCATAAAAAAAAGACCGCCAACTCCATATCCTGTTAATCTGAACAAGTTAACAATATTTGTAAATCGTCCAAGCCATTTCTCGCCGTACTCCACAGCGTCCACATATGGAAGCGATTTAATTTTACCTGACAGGGTCTCAACTTTTTCCCAGCTTTGCGATGAAGGGATCATGCGGACTTCAAAGGCATCGGGAAGCGGATTTTCCTTTAAATCCTCAAGAAGTGAAATTTGTGATTTAATTTGTAGTTTTAGTTGCTCCAAAGCTTCTTCTTTGGAAATAAACACGGCCTCCGAAACCCCATACATCTCTTCAAATTTCTTTTTTATATCCGGAATTCTTGCTTCAGAAGTATTTGTTTTAAGATACACCATAACTCGTATGCCCTTTTTCCAATGGTTGATAAGATCGTTCGTATTAATGAAAAATAGAGCAAAAACACTGACTATAAGAATTGACAGCGCTATTGTGATAATAGTTACGGCATTTAGAAATCTGTTTTCCCGGATATCCTGTATTGCCCGTTTATAAAAAAGCCTAATCATTTTCTTTATCCGACTTCGTGTTTGATGGTTTTGTAAAAAGTCTTATACATAAGGTGATATCTCAAGTCGGCCCGAACTAAGATATACAACCCGACCGCCTGTTTTTTTTATAAGTTCCTTATCGTGAGTTGCAATAATAACTGTTGCACCACGGGTATGGACTCCTTTAAGAAGGTTAAAAATGAAACTTGCTGATTCGGAGTCCAGACTGCCTGTCGGCTCATCAGCAAGAATTATCTTAGGATCTCCGACAATGGCCCTTGCAATGGCTACCCTTTGTTGCTCTCCGCCAGAAAGGCTAGGAGGAAAAGCACTGTGTCTTTGCTCCATTCCGACTGTTCTTAGCACATGATTTACTTTTTTCTGAACCATTCTCCTCTTAACACCGGAAGCTTCGAGGACAATCGCAACATTTTCATATACGGTTTTGGTTTTGATAAGTTTATAATCCTGGAATACTATCCCAAAATTTCGTCTAAGATAAGGAATTCGATTGCGGGAAATTCTCGACAGGTTCATACCATCTATCAATATCTGCCCGTCTGACACGGGTTCTCCAAGATAGAGCAACTTTAAAAGGGTAGTTTTGCCTGCTCCGCTGGGACCACTAATAAAAAGAAATTCATTTTTAAAAACGTCAAGGGTAATATCAATCAAGGCATTTTTGGATCCGTAGTGTCTGTAAACATGGAACAGGCGGATTATTGCGTTTTTTTCTTTTTCTCCGATCATTCCATCACTTCCAGACTTATCGCTTTGTGTAAAAATGCTTTGGCTATTTTAAAGTCGTATAATGCATTATAATAATTTGTCATTGTTTTGGAAAGGAGTGTTTGTGCATCCAAGACATCAGTCGAAGTAGCTACCTGATGCTTGTATTGCTCCTCGCTTATCCTCAAATTTTCTTTTGCCTGCTCGATGGCTTTTCTTACCGTAGCAATATTTTTTTCAGATTCCCTGGTTTTCAGATAACCCTTTTTTATTTCAAGGCAGACATTGTCATAAATTTCTTCTCTGTTATGCTTTGCCTGAGAAAGACGACTCCTTTTTTCCTTGACTCCATAGCAAGTTCTGCCCCATTCCCAGAAATTCCACGTTGCAATGGCTGAAACACTCCAGCCGTCCGGATCACTTATGCCTTCGCCGCTGTCTAAATCCCATTCAGCTCCGAGTTTATAATAGCTGCCTTCTAAATTTATTGAAGGGAAATAATCCTTTTTTGCTATTTTTACTTCCCTTTCAGCTATTTCGACTTCTACATCAGCCATTTTGATTTCCAGGCGGTTTTCCTTCACAATATTAAGATAGTAATCAAGATCGTTTTCGAGTGGTAAAAATGTTAAAATGTTAACAGGTTCTACAGCGGTGTTAACTGGTCTGCGTAGTATGATGTTCAATTCGGATTTAGCTATTTCAAGATTATGTTGCGCAACAATAAGGTCCTGTTTTGCATTTGCCAGTTCAACTTGTGATTTCAGCCAGTCGTTTAAAGGGGTCATACCGACATCATAGAAATTTTTTGCCGTCTCCTGGTGTGCGGCAAGGAGGGTAACTGCCTGCCTGGCGACTGCAAGCAATTTTTGGGCTTTCAGCAATGAAAAAAAGGCTTTTTTTGCTAGAAATATTACTTCCAGTCGTGTAAGCTTTTCGCTGAGCTCCGTAAAATCCACGCCGAGGCTTGCAAGCTGATATTGATTAATAATGGAAAATCTCTGGAATATGGGCTGGGAGAATGATGCTACAAATAAGGACTCTTCAAGTGGCGTTATAACACTTATTATTCCGCTTACACCGATTTGCGTTAGTTCTTCATCATATCGTGTATATTTATATTGTGCATTAAAAGTAGGCAGGAAGTTTGCTCTTTGAATATTTTTTATTGCGCGGGCGGTATCTATTTCATCCTTTGATTTTTTAAGAGAAAGATTAGCTTTTAAGGCTATTTCAACGGCTTGGCTAAGGCTAAGGGTCTCCGGCTTTTTCTTGTCTGCGGCATATCCTGGAGTAATTAGTAAATTTTCTGAAAGCAAACAAAAAAATATAAACAAATAAAAAGCTTTGACTAGTTTATTTAATTGCATTTTTATCCTTAAAACGTCTTTTGGATTGACCCGCATAAAGTTAATTGTTATTAATTTTATCGAGTTCAAGGAGTGCTTTCTCGAGTTTTCCTTACTCAGAGCCTCCACTGGATCCCGTTAAACCGGCTTCTTCCAATTCGGTGGAGGCTTTTATATCTGATAAGCGCCTTTAAATCAACATTTTCTTGTTATTCGATTGATCAACAGGTCGGTTACAATATCTATGGTCTGTAAAATATGAGGTAATATGGTTATGAAACAGGAACTTATTAAGCTTATTTATCAAAAATCTTTTAAATATAGTGAAACACCTGCCTTTAAACTCGTTTCAGGTAGAATGAGCCGGTTTTATGTAAATTGTAAGCCGACTACTTTGAGTGCACGGGGCATGTTTTTAGTCGGCCATCTTATGTTTGAAGCAATAAATGATCTGGACGTTGTCGGAATCGGGGGACTTACCTTTGGTGCCGATCCCATAGCTGTTGCAACCGCCTTCGCATCTGAATTAAAAGGAAAGCCGATCAATGCATTTTCAATAAGAAAGACCCAAAAAGACCACGGAATTGTTAAATGGATAGAAGGGGATATTAACCCGGGAGATCGGGTTGTTATCATAGATGATGTAGCGACAACAGGCGGTTCAACGGTTAAGGCAATAGAAAGGGCCCGCTCGGAAGGTGTGGACGTTGTTAAAGCAGTAATACTGGTTGATCGTCAGGAAGGAGGCCTTGAGAATATCCGCAAACATGTTCCTGATGTGTCGGCAATCATATCAAGAGATGAATTGATGAAGCTAAATGAGCTCATAGCTGACAGCTCATAGGATGTAGTTGATGGATGGAAAACCTATAATCTAAAAAGGTTAGTCTGATATGATATACGTTGCACAAGCGTTTTCTGATTCCCAGGCTGTTACACTGCTGACTTTAACTAAAGGATCATTGATGGATGCCTGGAGTTCATTTGCTATATAATAAGCAATATTTTCTGAAGACGGAGGAAAACTGTCGCTAAAGTATTCAAGTTCATTAAGAAATTTATGGTCGAGCCGTTCTATAATTCCTGATAAAATTTTTTTAAACTCACCAAAATCCATCAGCACGCCCGCATTATTTAAAGTTTTTCCGACAAGGCAGACCTCAATCTTCCAGTTGTGCCCATGCAGGTTTTCACACTCTTTTGCAACCATCTCAAGCTGGTGGGCCGCTGCAAAACGGGTTATAATTTTTAATTCATACATTGATGTTTGGATCCTTAAGACTGATGAGCTCGTAAAAATTCCGATTTAGACGGTTTCGTAGAAAGTTCAAATTCAAGGCGTGCAAATTTTGTAATCATGAGGCGTACTAATGGTACGTTGAATGATTACAAAATGCAGCACAACGCAGAAGTTGGACTTTCTACGAAACCGTCAAGACTATCCGGTGGCACTTGCAGAATCACCTTTCAGGATATTTTTTAACTTATTAGACAGCTTTCCTGATTCAATCCTGGCAAATTCTTTCAAAAGTGCTTCCTGTTTCTTGTTGGGGTGAGTCGGAGTTTTAATGTCAACCTGGATTATCTGGTCCCCCCGGTTTTTTCGTCTTAGAGACGGGATACCCTCACCGCGAAAGCGAAAAATATCACCGGGCTGAGTACCCTTTGGTATTTCGAGCACCTTTTCACCTGTTAATGTGGGAACCGTTATCTTATCTCCAAGAGTTGCCTGTATAAAGGAGATCGGTATACTGCAGATTACAGTTGTATTATCACGCTCGAAGAAGTCGTGGGGATCAACATGGATAAAGACATAAAGATCCCCCTGCGGTCCGCCGTAAGCACCGGCTTCTCCTTCACCTGTCAGACGCAGCCTTGATCCTGAATCGACGCCGCCCGGAATTTTTACGGAAACCTTTTTATTTACCTGAATCTGTCCGGTTCCTATGCAATTTCTGCATGGATGCGAAATGGTCTGGCCAGTGCCCTGACAGGAAGGACAGGTTGTTCTTACCGTAAAAAAACCCTGGGAACGGGAAACCTGGCCTGCCCCGCCACACTGCGAACAGGTTTCCGGCTGTGTACCTGGTTCGCTTCCGATACCGGAGCACTCATGGCATACATCCATTTTCCTGACATCTATTTCGGTTTCTGTTCCAAAAGCAGCTTCCATAAAACTGAGGGTCATATCATATCTAAGGTCAGACCCGCGCTGGGCACGGTTTCCGGATCTTCCTGAAGAGCCGAACCCGAAAAAATCCTCAAAGATATCGCCAAAACTTGAAAAAATATCTTCAAACCCCCTGAACCCTGAAAAACCTGAACCTTCGAGACCCTGATGCCCAAACTGATCATAAATATTTTTTTTCTGAGGATCATGAAGTACCTCATAAGCCTCGGCAGCTTCTTTGAACATTTCTTCAGATTCTTTATTTCCAGAATTTCTGTCAGGATGGTATTTTAAGGCAAGTTTGCGGTAAGCCGCTTTTATCTCATCTTCAGAAGCGTTACGGCTGGTGCCAAGCACCTCGTAATAATCACGTTTGTTCGTCATTTGGTTTCCAGATTTTTAGATTGAAGTGATTTAATATCAATTAATAAATGTAATGCAAAAAGCACAGTTGTCAATTGGTATGCTTAATAGGTTTAAATATATTTCTTTTAAATGCACAAACAAAAAACAGGCCAACACCAACACCCATCATAACTGCTCCCATAAAAAAAGCCTCTCGCAACAGTGAAAAATCCATCATCATACCTGCAAGTACAGACCCTGTGAACATTCCAACGCTGTGCGCCAGTGTTAAAAGAGCCATTACCGAACCCATGGCATGGGCTTTATTTCCTTTCAGGACGGCCAAGGCCATAAGCGCCGGCATTGAGATACCACCTCCGACGCCAAAGAGTGTGCTGGCATAAAAAAGGCCCTGGGATGTGTTTGACCATTCAAAATAAAACATGGAAAAAACAACTATAAAACCACCTGCTGCTATCATCAGATTCTTATTAATACGGTCTGCCAGATACCCCATCGGCAGGTGTATCAATCCGCTGACAAATACGCCCAGCATAACAAGAATTCCAATGGATGAACTGGAAAGGGAAAACTCAGAATCCGCCAGAACCGGCAGAAATCCCCATATTACACCTATACATAAGGTATATGCGAACCTGAAAAGGAAAAGTCCTGCTATATCTCTGTCCCGCAGTAAGATTTTCCACTTTGTAGGAGCCTTCCCGAAATTGGCAACCCGTTCTGATTTCGTAGGCGGAAGCAGAAAAAGGCCCAGCAAAAAGCCGATAAAAGCAAGAAAACCCATACAGAAAAAAGCGGCATTAAGGCTCAGCCTGTCATTAATAATGCCTCCCATAACCGGCCCCAGGCTTAAGCCGAAAAACATGGACATATTGAACAAACCCATACTGAAGCCTTCCTTGCCTTCAGGTGTAATGTCTCCTATATAAGCCTGGATAACCAGCATAAGCATTGCAGAGGCAACTCCCTGAAGAAACCTGGTAAATATAAGCGAGTTGACATCTTTAGAAAGCATAAAGGCGAGCGAAATTATAGTGTAAGCAAAAAGCCCGACAACTATTAATGGTTTTCGTCCCTTCTTATCAGAAAGCCTGCCGAAATATGGAAGAAAGAAAGCTCTCGAAAGGGAAAAGGCTCCGAATATCAGCCCTATGTATAAACCGTTTGCACCAAGTGTATGAGCATAAACAGGCAAAAGAGGAACAACGATACCAACACCTGTAACAGTAGCAAGCATTGAAAAGAAAAGGGTGCTGAATATGAGTTTGTCCAGTTTTTGCATCAATATCCAAATCTTCTTATAGCTTTTGTATCTTTGCTCCAGTTTTTCTGAACACGCACAAAAAGCTTTAAAAAGACTTTTGTTCCAAGCATCCGCTCTATATCTTTTCTGGAGTCTTCGCCGATTTTTTTCAGTTTGCTTCCTTTTTTCCCGATGATTATGCCCTTTTGAGAATCTCTCTCAATGTGAATCGTTGCGTTAATTTCTACAAGTCCGCCACCTTTTTTTTCTGAAAATGAGTCGACTGTCACTGCTGTTGAGTATGGTATTTCCTGGCCTGTTAACCGGAAAACCTTTTCCCTTATCATTTCAGCAGCAATAAAACGTTCCGGCAAATCGGTAAGGGTTTCTTCGGGAAAGAAAGGCGGCCCCTGGGGCAAAAGTGCCTCCATTGTGCCAAGAAGCTTATCAACCTGGTCGCCATGTTTTGCGGAAATCGGGACAATCGCTTCAAAGGTGTATTTTTTTGACCATTTGTCTATGATTTCAAGAAGCACGGGCTTTTTTACCAGATCTATTTTGTTAAGGGCAAGAATAACAGGTCTTTTTTGCTTCTTTAGTTTCTTTACCATATAGCTTTCCGAATCCGTATCAGAATTTACCACATCAATAAGGATAAGGATTACATCCACATCGCCCATTGCTGAAAGTGCTGCATCAACGATTCTGACAGTCAGCTCATCTTTTGCCCTGTGTACACCCGGGGTATCGATGAAAACAAGCTGCGAGAAGGGCCTGTGCACAACGCCAAGAATACGGTTGCGGGTAGTCTGGGGCTTTCTGGATGTAATTGATATTTTTTCGCCGAGCAATCGGTTTAATAATGTCGATTTTCCTGCATTAGGCGCTCCGACAATAGCAACAAAACCGGATTTAAAAGCAGAAAATTTATTATTTTTTTTCATGATGACAGAACAACTCCTTGACCAAATTGGTTTAAAAGGCCTTTTTTGACGTTTATCCAATCGATTATACTTTTTTTGAGTTCATCATAATTCAAGTTTAAAAAACCTTGCGTTCTTTTGATGTTTTGATATTACTTTCATATTGTTACAGCAAAATCAAAACAATTTTAAATTTGCTGCCGCTGTAGGCTTACAAAGAAAAGGTGAAAAGAAATGGAAAAAACGGCCAGGCTTATAATTGATGGAAAGACCTATGAATTGCATATTGTTGAAGGCTCCGAAGGAGAAATGGCCATTGACATATCCAGTCTCCGCAAAGAGACTGGCCTAATCACCCTTGATCCCGGCTATGCAAACACCGGTTGCTGTATGAGCAGCATCACATTTATGGACGGAGAAAAAGGTATTTTACAGCACCGCGGAATTCCCATAGAACAACTGGCAGAACATTCAAGCTTTATAGAGACTGCT
>Ga0255417_1013_pt1 | contig 12295 bp, 10 predicted proteins | sample ANMaggSeSYBR01G4_FD_182643 | JGI IMG/M metagenome (GOLD analysis project Ga0255417, IMG submission 182643) | Sediment cell enrichment communities from methane seep in Santa Monica Basin, California, United Staets - ANME aggregate JGI... | ecosystem: Environmental > Aquatic > Marine > Cold seeps >... | reverse complement strand
AAAATCAACCGATTTTCAATCCTCGATTGATTCCAATGAAGAATTAGAAGTTCCCGCCTTCATTCGTAAAGGTTATAATTTATTAAAACTGAACTCTCGATAACAATGTTTCCTTTTGATATTAGTGAAATTAATTCGCAAATTTGGAAGAAATATCCATACCTCAACGATGTCTCGCCAGAAATATCGAATTTACCTGACGGTACATCTAAATTGGTATTTAAAGGTTTCGCCAATACAGCCAACGGCCATACACTTCCTATTTCGATCATAGTAAAAGTAGATCAAGAAGGAAAGATCATTCAAATTTCTTCCTCAAGATAAAACCAAAATAATTGTGGAAAATAATTCAGCAATCGCGCAAGCGCATCCAAATATCGCCTTTATCAAATATTGGGGAAATACAGATAGCACGTTAAGGATCCCTGCGAATGGCTCTATTTCAATGAACCTTGCTTCCCTGCATACAACAACCCGGGTGACAAAAGCGCCGCATTTAGAAAATGATCAGCTCATTCTAAATGGGGAAGAAAAAACTGGAAAAGAGCTTAAACGAGTACAGCTTTTTTTGGATCAAATAAGAAAAAGATACCACAAAGTCGAGTATCTTAAGATCAAAAGTGAAAATAATTTTCCCATCTCCACTGGCATAGCTTCTTCGGCTTCGGCATTCGCAGCGCTTGCTTCAGCAGCGGCTATGGTTTATAACTTGAAACTCAGTGAACCTGAATTATCCTCTTTAGCCCGGCTCGGTTCGGGTTCCGCCTGCCGCTCGATCCCTTCAGGATTTTGTGAATGGAAAGCAGGTCAGGGACATAATGAATCCTACGCATTCTCCTTTGCCCCGAAAGACCACTGGAATCTATGGGATTGTATTGCAGTCATAGAAAATAAAGCAAAAAAAGTGAGCTCCACATCAGGTCACAGCTTCGCCCAATCCAGTCCCCTTCAAAATACTCGCATAGCAGATACTCCAAGAAGACTTGAGATCTGTAAAACAGCAATCATTAAAAAAGATTTCGGAAAATTGGCCAATATCATTGAACTTGACAGCAACCTTATGCATGCTGTAATGATGACCTGTGACCCGCCTGTTATGTATTGGCAACCAGGCTCAATTTCAATCATGCGAAAAGTAAGGGAAATGCGCCAAAGCGGAATAAACGCCGCTTTTACGCTGGATGCTGGTGCCAATGTGCATATCATTTGCCCAGAAGATTCTCACAGAAAAGTGATTGAAACTCTTAAGAAATTATCAGGCATTCAAGAAATAATAACCTCCCCTGTCGGGGGAGGTACAAAAAACCTATAGTATTTTGATAAATTTCATACGAATATTTTTTCTGGTGGCGTTATAATTTCTTTCATGTTAAATGACACGACCAGAATCATCTTAGAATTCATTGTTTCCCTGAGTGTATTGCTCTTTATCCATGAATTGGGCCATTTTCTAGTGGGAAAGCTTCTTGGTATTCAAGCGGAAGAGTTTGGATTTGGCTATCCACCGAAAATAATTAAATTATTCAATTGGAAGGGGACAGATTTTTCATTAAACTTGATCCCATTTGGAGCTTTTGTTCGTTTCAAGGGTGAAGATGATCCAACAGTTGAAGGCGGGTTCTATTCTTCTAACAAATGGAAGCGGTTAGCCACATTATTAGCTGGTCCAACAATGAACCTCTTGGCTGGAATTCTCCTTTTCAGTCTGGTAGTTTCGCAGACCGGGATACCTCAAACTGATACTGTTGAGATCATTGGGATTTCACAAAATTCACCAGCCGAATTGGTTGGGTTGAAAGAGTCAGACATCATTCTGAAATTAAATGGGACCAAAATCAACAGTATGGTCCAAATCGGCGAAATTGTTCAGGACAACCTGGGTGAGGAAATCACACTCTTGGTTCTTCGAGAAGATGAAGAATATAGTTTTAACATTGTCCCGAGGATCGATCCGCCGGAAGATGAAGGAGCCATTGGCATTATCATGCAAAATCCAACTAAGAAAATTGGTTTTGTGCGGTCGATTCCTATAGGCGGACAAATCGCAATCGAGCAGGGGAAACAATTGCTGGCTATACCAGGAATGTTGATAAAAGGAGAAGTAGAACCAAAAGATGCGAGAATGCTATCCCCAAAAGGTATCTATGATGTCTACGCGCAGGTGCGAGAAGAAGAACGCTCATTTGAAGAAAATAATCCCCTCTTATCCATATTAAATATTTCCTGGTTCTTTGGAGTCATTTCTGTATCGCTCGGCTTTTCTAACTTATTACCAATTCCAGCGCTAGACGGCGGCAGAATCTTATTTCTTATTCCAGAGTTTCTTTTTGGTAAACGAGTCCCTGCAAAATACGAAAATTTGATTCATTTTATTGGTTACTCCGGGTTATTGATCTTGATGGGGTATGTTTTATATCAAGACATTATCAATCCAATTGTGCTACCATAAAAGTAAAAATGGATACGAAGACGGAATTTTCTCCAGATAACATCATCAAAGACCTCCTGGACATCAACAAACCTTTTACACCAGAATACCTTCACTTCTTTTCTGATATATCTGATAACAATTTGCAGCAGATTAAGCAGATTTGGAGTGATATTCGTCAAGAAAGAAAGATAAACCTTCTCAGTGATCTTGAAACTCTCACGGAAGCAGATACCCTGGTTTCCTTCGATGACTTTGGTTATTTCGCCCTGCAAGATAATGACCCACAAATAAAAAGCCATGCTATTCGTCTATTACAGGAATGCAAAGACATCAATCTGATTGAACCTTTCCTTGATCTGCTAACAACGCATGAAAACCCAGACGTTAATGCGGCGGCTGCCAGGGCTCTTGGAAAATTCGTACTGCTTGGTGAATTGGAAGAAATTCCAGAAAAATATTCATCAGTAATTAAAGTAACACTGTTAGAAGAATATCGAAAGCCGCGTGAAGATCGAATCCGCCAAAGGATTTTAGAATCGTTGGGATATTTAAGCGATGATGAAGTAAAGGGTATTATTTCAGATGCACTAAAAAATGACAATAAAGACTGGCAATTATCGGCAATCTTCGCAATCAGCCGTTCCGCTAATGAAAAATGGGGAAATGAGGTGCTCGAGAAAATTATTGATATCGACCCGGATATCAGCCTTGAAGCCATAAAAGCAGCGGGAGAACTTGAAATCGCTTCGGCAAAAGAAGAACTCATCGATATCTTAAAATTCTCCTCTCCAGATGAAGAAATTTACTTGCAATCAATCTGGGCACTTTCAAAAATCGGCGGGAATGATATTCAAGATCTATTTGAAGAAATGCTGGAATCAAGCGAAATGGAAGAAGAAACAGAAATGCTGGAATTAGCCATGGATAATCTGACTTTTACAAATGGAATTTCCTCTTTCGATTTCTTTGATGAGGATTAACCTTTCCTATGGAAATTCCATCCACCCATCGATTTCACGCTTTTGTTTCAGGAATCGTTCAGGGAGTTGGATTCAGGTATTTTGTCTACGAGGTAGGAATATATCTGCACCTGAATGGGTGGGTAAGGAATAGATTGACTGGGAAAGTTGAAATCTTATCAGAAGGACCCAAAAAAGAACTGGAACTGCTGATCAAAGAAGTCCGCAAAGGACCCAAGATGGCTCAAGTAGAAGACGTTCACATTGAATGGTCGGAGCCCAAAGGGGATCTTCCCCCGTTTACTATTTTGTATACCAAATAAACAACCGATCTAAAAATCCCCGGAGATAATTTCAATCCGTTTCCACGGAGGAACCCCTGATTCATCCGCAAGGATTTTACGCAGTTCATAAACCTGGTCACGCAAAACAGCTGCCCGCTCAAATTCTAAAGATTGAGCCGCGTTTTTCATTTTTTCCTCGGTTTCTTTTATCAGGTTTTTCAGTTCGTTAATCGGCAGCTTTGATCCTGACCCCCCAATAGAATATTCACCTTGGCCTTCTGCGATACCTGATTTCGCGGTAAGTCGTTCGGTGATGTCGTAAATTTCTTTAATAATAGTAAACGGCTCAAGGTTATGTACCTTATTGTATTTTTCCTGTTTTTCTCTACGCCGGTTTGTTTCTTCTATCGCCTTGCTCATGGCAGCAGTGACCTTATCAGCATACATGATCACTTTTCCTTCAACATTCCTTGCCGCCCTGCCTATTGTCTGAATGAGTGCAGTCGCGGAACGTAGAAATCCTTGTTTGTCAGTATCCAGAATTGCAACCAGAGATACCTCTGGAAGGTCTAACCCTTCCCGTAAGAGATTAATTCCCACAATAACATCATAGATCCCCGTTCTAAGATCCCGAAGGATACTCACTCTATCAAGCGTTTTGACTTCTGAATGCAAATAATGGACTTTAATATCTATCTCTTTCAAATAATCTGCAAGGTCCTCAGCCATCCGTTTTGTTAGTGTAGTTATCAATACGCGTTCTCTAATTTTTACGCGGCTTCTGATCTCACCTATCAAGTCATCGACCTGCCCATTTACCGGGCGCACTTCAATTTGAGGGTCTACGAGGCCAGTTGGACGGATGATCTGTTCGACTACCTGATCTGCTTTCCCTAATTCATACGGCCCCGGAGTGGCAGAAGTATACATTGTTGAACCCATCTTGTTTTCGAATTCCTCAAAAGTTAATGGACGATTATCAAGTGCCGAGGGAAGCCGAAAACCATATTCCACCAGCGTAGATTTTCGAGAACGGTCGCCATTATACATACCTCGAATTTGGGGAACTGTCATATGGGATTCATCGAGAACAAGCAAGTAATCGGATGGAAGGAAATCCATTAAAGTCCAGGGCGAAGAACCCACAGGACGTTGGTCCAGATGCCTGGAATAATTTTCAATACCTGAGCAATACCCTATCTCACGCAGCATCTCCAGATCAAAGCGTGTCTTCTGTTCCAGTCTTTGCGCCTCTAACAGTTTATCCTCAGCCCGATATGCCTCCAACCTTTCTGCAAGTTCAATTTCAATATCACTAATTGCTTTTTTCAAGCGATCTTCATCAGTTATGAAATGTTTGGCCGGATAGATTTCAACCGCGTCTAACTCCTTTAGGATCTCACCGGTAAGTGGCTGTACAGAATGTATGTGCTCAACTTCATCACCGAAAAAAATAATCCGGTAAATAATATCTTTTTCGTACGCCGGAAAAATATCCAGCGTATCTCCTCGCAGGCGGAAAACACCAGGGCGAAGGTCAATATCATTTCGCGAATAATGTTCTTCAATAAGCTGCCGCAGAAGAACATTTCTTCGGTACGTTTCCCCTTTTTTCAAGTTGATGACAATACTGCTGTATGCCTCCGGACTTCCCAGCCCATAAATAGCCGAGACTGATGCAACAATAATCACATCATCGCGAGACACAAGTGCAGTGGTAGCCGCCAGGCGTAATCTCTCGATCTCTTCATTGATATCTGTTTCTTTCTCAATATATAGATCTTGCCGTGGAACATACGCCTCGGGTTGATAGTAATCATAGTAAGACACAAAAAACTCAACAGCGTTATCCGGGAAGAACTCTTTAAATTCTGCATATAACTGTGCAGCGAGTGTTTTATTATGCGCCATGACCAGTGCTGGTATTTGCAATTCATTGATAATATTCGCGACTGTGAAAGTCTTTCCAGTTCCGGTCGCCCCTAATAAAACCTGATGTTGCTTGCCGCTGCGCACGCCCTCAATCAGGTCCCTGATCGCGTCCGGTTGATCTCCCATCGGTTTGTAGGGTGCATTCAAGTGGAATTTCATCAATTATCCTTTGATTTCCTCCGCCAATGTATTTAATGCTTGCATCAAACGAACCCGCCAATCGAGCGAGCTTGCAATTGGCATCCAATAGGCATACTTCCCTCTGCGAACATTTCTCCCCAAATCAGGCAGCTCTTTTTTCTTTTCCCCTTCTTCATTCGAAGGGAATTTAATTATTATATGTTTACCTTCATGGGCAATAGAGGATAATCCGCATTTCTCAGCAGTTAATTTCACACGCAACTGAAACAACAAATTAATTACTTCCGCAGGTGGTGTACCAAAACGATCATCAAATTCTTCGATGATTGAGCTAATTTCATTTTCGTCCTGCAAATCAGCAATACGCCGATATAACTGCAAGCGCAGGGATTCATCTTTTACGTATTCTAAGGGTATCAAAACAGATAAAGGTAATTCTACACTAACCAACGGTTTGATGGTTTTCACCACCAGCAGCTTTTCAACACTCGCTTGAAATCCCGTTTTGCCTTTTAAATTATTCACCGCTTCAGATAATAACCGTGTGTAAAGATGAAATCCTACTGAAGCAATATATCCATGCTGCCTGGCGCCTAACAGATCGCCAGCACCTCTCATCTCTAAATCCCGCATGGCAATGGAATATCCCGCGCCTAATTGAGTATTTTCTGCAATTATTTCCAATCGCTCTAGACCTTCAGGAGTTGGCAACCGTTTATTATGATGAAAGAAATAAGCATATGCCCGCGATGAACCCCGCCCCACCCTGCCGCGAAGCTGGTACAGCTGTGCAAGCCCAAATGCATCCGCTCTATCCAGAATAATTGTATTTGCATTCGGAATATCTAAACCTGATTCAATGATCGAGGTAGATAGAAGCACATCCAGGTCACCAGAATTAAACTTCATCATTACTTTTGATAAGTTCCTTTCTTTCATCTGGCCGTGCGCAATTCCAATTCGCGCTTCAGGAACAAGTTTCTCAAGCTGGTTTGCGACAACCTGGATAGACTGAACGCGATTATGGACAAAGAAAATCTGCCCTCCACGGTCTATCTCACGGATGATTGCTTTTCGAACTATCTTTTCATCATAAGGACCCGTGAATGTCATTATTGGCAAACGTTCAGCAGGCGGTGAGTTGATAACCGAAATATCTCGGATACCGGATAATGCCATATTTAGCGTCCTAGGAATTGGTGTTGCAGTCAGAGTCAAGACATCAATTTCTTTCCGCATCTTCTTGAAATATTCTTTATGTGTCACACCAAACCGCTGTTCTTCATCAATGACCATTAAACCCAGATCCTTGAAATTAACGTCATTCTGCAGCAACCGATGAGTTCCGATCACTATATCAATTTCACCGGCTTCAAGGGATAGTAATATCTTTACCTGCTCTGAAGCGGAACGAAATCGGGATAACATTTCAACCCGAACAGGAAATGGGGCTAACCTAGCTTTGAAAGTCTCATAATGCTGCTGTGCCAACACCGTCGTTGGAACCAGTATTGCCACCTGTTTATTATCCATTACCGCTTTAAAAGCTGACCTTAAAGCTACTTCCGTTTTGCCATATCCCACATCCCCGCAAAGGAGGCGATCCATCGGACGCGCCATCTCCATATCACTTTTTACTTCCTCAATAGCTCGTGCCTGATCGTTGGTTTCCTCATAAGGGAAGCCGGCTTCCAAATCTATCTGCCAATTCGTGTCTTCCCGGAAAGCGTATCCCTTTACTGTTTGTCGAGCTGCATATAATTCCAATAGATCAAATGCGATTTCTTTGACAGCTTGTTTTGTCCGGCTGCGTTTACTGTGCCAATTAGCCGATCCCAATTTTGATAATTTAGGCTTTCTATTGTCAGGACCAATGTATGAATTGATCCGATCAACTTGATGAACAGGCACAAAAAGCTCATCATCATCTGCATAGTTCAGGAGAAGATAATCCCTATTAATCCCTTCAATCGTTCGTTGGACCAATCCAGAGAATTTCGCAATACCATAATCAACATGCACAACAAAATCACCGGGGTAAAAATCCGCAAATGAAGTCTCTGGTGCCTCTGAAACGTGGTGCTTCTTTCTGCGAGGTCTTGGAAGCTCCCATCCAAACAATTCGCTATCAGAAAACAAGTACTCTTCTGTTTTCCCCGGATATTCAACACGCCACCCCGCATTTAACCTTCCGTCAATATAAATGATCTTTTCTGGTGGAATTTCTCTTTCAGCAAGCGTTCCCTGAACTTCTTTAATACGGTTGATCTGTTTGGATACAATAAAAACGCGCTCTATTTTTTTTTCTTTCTCATTGAGAAACCTGAACATATCATCCAACCGGCTGCCAAATCGAGGGCTTGGGGAAAATGAACGTGAGATCTGATGCCCTTCTTCACTTAAGGGAAATCCAAGGTCTATCAGGTTACACCGCGATACTTCATCAAGCACTTCAGACCATGTAAAGAAAGGATCCGGGAAATCTCTTGGTATATTTCCAAGATCTTCGTTCTCAGCTTTGATCTTCAAAGATTGAGCTTCAATTTCATCAGCGGTTGCCTGTAAAGATGAGGCATTGTCAAAAATGATAATGGAATCTTTAGGAATATAATCAATGATCGTCCCGGCGGATGAAAATGCCACAGGGATATGGAATTCAGTAAGCGCACCATTAGGAGTTTGCTTTATCTTCTCATTTTCCAGCTGCAATATTTCTCGGGCAGGAGGAATGAACATGTCTTTGGTCTTCGTAACTGAACGCTGCGAGGCAGGATCAAACACGCGCATGGTATCAATCTCATCTCCAAAATATTCGATCCGAACAGGTTCATTGGAATCTGAAGGCCAGATATCTACAATTCCACCCCGTCTGGAAAATTGGCCGCCAGCAACGACAATATCAACAGGTTCATAGCTCAACACTATCAGGCGATTGACCAACCTGGAAATTTCAATGTGCATGCCCGTTTTAAGTGATAATGAATGCTTGATGAAATCTCTTCGCGGAATTGTTTTTGTCATTAATGATTTCACTGATGTGAAAATGACTGAATTAGGATAAGTATCGTTGCTCCCAGGAAGAAGTCTTTGAACGATCTCCGCCAATGTATTTATCCGGTCAAAGCGTGTTCTAGGGCTCCAGCCCGACCGCTCAAAAAATAAAGGCGATGGCTCAGAAAAGATATGACGATTTGCATTCTCCGCCCAGAAAGAATATTCCTCATACATTGAGAGCAGGCGGTCAGATTTTGAGGTAACAAAAACAATGGTCTTTTTTAGATCTTCTTGTATGGAAGCGATAAAAGGAAGCCGAACCGACCGCGGAAGGCTGATCAGCACATGCGAAGCGCTTTTTTCAAATCCTGATAATAATTCCCGGTATCCGGGAATACTGGGAAAATTGATCAGGTTTCTACTGCTCATCCGGGAGTACCGAATGGTTGAATCTCGTCATTGCTTTTTCTATGCCGTCTACCAGCAAAACTTCGATGGACTGTACCACCTTATCAAGGACCAGATCCAGGTCCGGCTGCTCAGCGGGCAGGAATTTCTTGAGCACATAATCCATCGGTTCCATTCTCCCCGGCGGCCGCCCGATCCCAATGCGCAGGCGGGCAAACTCGTTGGTTCCAGATTTAGAAATGATGGATCCCATTCCGCGGTGGCCGGAAGAACCGCCATTCTTGCGGATACGGATACTGCCAAAAGGCAGATCCAATTCATCAAAAATAACGAGCAAGTTTTCAGGGTTGATCTTATAAAAACTGATAAAAGACCGCACAGCATTGCCGGAATTATTCATGAACATCTGCGGTTTTACTAAGATGATCTTTTGGCCGGAAAATTCACCTTTTCCAACCAATGATTTGAACTGGAGGCGGGAGATGTCAATATCCCATGCTGTGGATAATCGGTCTACAGCCATAAAACCGACGTTGTGGCGCGTGTGCGCGTATTCCTTCCCCGGGTTCCCCAGGCCGAAAATGATAAATGGGTCCATTGTTTTCCTGTTATTTCATAGATTTAATGCGTAACATATAAGTTTAACATGTCCTTTATTTTTACGCAAAAACCTTTTTCATTCCTTTTCATATCAAAAAACAACAATAGTTCAGGTATGCTATAATGCATAAAATTATGGACAATTCCCAAAAGATGGACACAGAAAAAAGTAGCGGATCACAAAAAACGACACTGATCATCATCAGCGCCATTGCGCTGCTCTTCCTCATCGGCACGGCCATTGGGATCTTTTTCTTAGCGAGATCAAATGCAGAGATCACCAGCCAGGTTCGCGATATTTTCATCATTGTCCTGGCCATGGAATCATTCCTGATCGGGGCAGCACTGATCATTCTGATCATTCAACTGGCTGTGTTGTCTAACCTCATCCAAAATGAGATTCAACCCATATTAAATTCGACCAAAGAAACGATCCGCACGGTCAAAGGCACCAGCCAGTTCATTTCCGAAAAAGCTGTAAGGCCGATCGTTTCCATCGGCGGCTTATTTGCAGGCGGACGAAAATTACTTGAGATCATTGGATTTATTAGAAATAAAGAAGAAAAGGAGTAAACATGTCAGATAGAGATGATTTTGGAGCTTTCTTAGTAGGATTCATTGTCGGTGGTTTAACGGGTGCGATCACTGCATTATTATTTGCACCGCAATCTGGTGATGAAACCCGAACTATGCTCAAGGATAAAGCAATTGAAATCAAAGAGCAAACTTCTGAGACTGTTGGAGAAACATTCAGCAAAGCTGAAAAAGCAGCCAAGGACGCCGTCAAGCGGGCAGAAGTGCTTTTGGAAGATGCGAAGAAAAAAGCCAGCGAGTTAGCGGAAAAAGGGCAGGTATTTCTCGAGGAAAGCAAAGGTAAAGTAGCAAAAGCGGCACCCAAAGCGAAGAAACCCGCCGCGCCGAAAAAAGAAGCATAATCAATCTATCCATCGAAATTTAAATAACCAGCATGTGATGAATTATGTGCTGGTTATTTCTTTTAACACATTCGGGATTTCCTCAAGGACCTGACTGGCAATAATAGAAATATCCTGGCCATATCTCGCCGCCGCCAGCAGTCCTGCCTTTGCGTGCAGCCATGCCCCGGCAACTGCGGCGGTCTTTGCATCTAATCCCTGCGCAATCAACCCGGCTATCATCCCTGCCAGTACATCACCTGTACCCGCTGTCGCGAGTGCAGAGGTAGCGATCGGTATGTAATTAATAGTTCCATCCGGTGAAGCAACAACCGTCACCGCCCCTTTTAGAACAATTACATGCCCTATTTTCATCGCGTGATCCCGGGCAATTTTTTCTCGTTCCATCTGGATGTCTTGAATGGATAAACCGGTAAGTGCCGCCATCTCACCAAGATGAGGAGTAAGCACAGCTGTCTTTGATAACAACTTCTCCCACTTATCAATCTTAGGAAGTAATCGAAGTGCATCCGCATCAATTACAAGCGTTGGTTGGCTGATGTTTTTTTCCTCCTCAAGTTTTTCCCTTGTATCAGAAAAACCTATTGGCATTTTTCTATGCACATTATTCTCGAAATTAAGGACTTTTCTTAAGAAATCCAATGTTTCTTTTTCAATTCCTAATCCCGGACCAATTAACATTGATTTCACTCGATCAAGATTCGCATGAATGACATCACCTGCATCGCTATTTATTACACCCTGTGAATCAGGCAGTATGACCCAGGTGGGTTCTGGTATTTGTCCTGCTATCGCATCATAGATAGCTCCAGGGATGGCAGTTTTTACGAGACCAGCGCCAGAATAATATGCGGCTTTCGCTGCGAGCAGGACCGCTCCGCAGTAATTGGTCGAACCGCCGACGATCATACATGTGCCATAGGTCCCCTTATGGCTGTTCATTGTGCGCGCTGGCATGGATGACTGCACCATTTCCTGATCTACGACTTCAACCGTGCAATTCCATGGTTCTTTCAGATGATCGTTAATACCAATATCCACTGTAACCAATTCCCCAGCATATTCAAAAGCAGGAAATTTCAGCAAACCTCTTTTTACCGCCTGCATGCACACAGTGAGATCTGCATGGAGCGTCGCCGATGCAGTTTCCCCGGTATCACAGTTCACGCCAGATGGGCAATCCACCGCTGCAATTTTAGGGAGTTTTTCGAAACTGCCAATCACCCTCAGCGGATCCGCGATCTCTTTTTTCAACGGGAGTTTGAACCCGGTCCCCAGGATGCCATCAAGGATAACGGAGCTTGAGGCTATATTTTCTCGCAGCAATTTATATGAGCGATCCTTTTTAACATTGATAATCTCCCCGCCATCCTTTAATAACTCCTCTACCAGCGGGTCGTTTTTAGCCCTTTGTTTGACAATATATGCGCTAACGCTCCACCCCTTTGCCAGCAAATATTTCAGCCCAATCAGCGTATCTCCTCCATTATTCCCGGAGCCTATCAAACCCAATACATGTTTTGGCTGCATGGCAGCATAGCGGCTGTCGACGACTTCCGCCAATTGACATCCCGCATTTTCCATCATCCGGGTAAATCCAAAACCGGAATC
>Ga0255417_1011_pt1 | contig 12480 bp, 15 predicted proteins | sample ANMaggSeSYBR01G4_FD_182643 | JGI IMG/M metagenome (GOLD analysis project Ga0255417, IMG submission 182643) | Sediment cell enrichment communities from methane seep in Santa Monica Basin, California, United Staets - ANME aggregate JGI... | ecosystem: Environmental > Aquatic > Marine > Cold seeps >... | reverse complement strand
ATTCCCTCAAGATTAAAGGCCACCACCTCAACTTGCTTAAATTCGCCAATCGCCGAATCAGCAATATCAAGCAAATAGTCAACCTGATCAGGATCTCTTGCAATCATGAATATATAAAACGGGGATTCATTGGTAAAAAATTCACCAAAGCCATGGTCGCTTAAGGCAATATCAGTCAAGAGCTTAAGCTCTTGTTTGCAATACTCATCGCTTAACCCAAAGCCTGGAGCAGAGCAGAGAAAATGCGGGGGTAATTCCGGCAATACCGATGGGTGTGAATTAAACCATCCCGTTCCGTCAAGACAAATCCCCCTGGCAGTGTGCAGGCCGTTATCAATCATTAAGTGACTATAGTCGGCTTCGATATAATGAGCCAATAATGCGGAAAAATAAATTCCAAAGTCATCTGAAGTAGCGTACGGATGATGTTTATTAAGCGTTTCAAACTTATTAGCGGCCGCACCGCAATGTGAATGGCTAACCACGTACGGTATCTCGCCTCTATAACTTTTAATAAACGTTTCATACTCATCCTCGCCCTCAATCAGTATTAGCTGGCCTGCTAAACCAATTTTACGACCGGCCGGAAGTATTACTCTATCGTCACAGCAAGCAATCGTGTCTAGCCTGTACCGAAAAGCCCATTCAATGAATTTTAAGGAATTCATTATCTCCTGAAACGATCGTCCATCTCTAAGTCCTCTAAGCACAAGACTATTCTGTGTTATTGCCCAAGCATAACCTTTCACCATATTATCACGAATTTCCATTGTCCAACCTCCTTTTCAAAGTAACTGTTTTATTTTAAATAACAAATTAACCATATTTAATAAATACGAATTTAATAATTTACCATATTTTCAGCTTTTGTCAAGTTCTTTTTATATTTAAATTATTTTTTCACAAAATAAAACAGCCGGCTTGTGTTGCGCGCCGGCTGTATCCATTATATATTACTATTCCGGTTTCATCGATGAATGATGATGGATAATTTGCCATTCACCATTTTTATTTTTCTTCCAAACATAAGTAAACCTGGCCTTGACTGTTGATCTTGTTTCGTTTGGTCCAACTTCAAAATCGTATAAACCGGAATGAAGATAAGTGTCCACGCTTAGCAATTGAACTGCTTGCTTAATAATTTTTCCGCTTGGATCTTTTTCAAGAAAATTCTTAAAATACCCCTCAGCTTCCTTTTGTCCTTTTTTAAATTTATCGGAAAGTGTAGGCAAAAAAGTCGCCTCTTCCGAATAAAGTTCAACGACTTGCTCCAGATCTTTTGTTTCCAATAATTTTGCCCACTTTAAAAAATTTTGTTCCGCAATTTTTTCAATTGTTTCTGTTGAATTTTCCATATAAAAAACTATTTTTTATTAATTTTATTTATCCAGGCTCTTTATCTTCTTCCAGCGCTTTACTGCTCTAGTGCGGGCTAATTCATGCGCCAGCTGAGCGCTTATTGAAGCAAAACGCTCACGATCAAAATGCTGTTCGCTCTTAATCGTCTTTTCCGCCCGTTGTCTGGCCTCTTCTACTTCGTCAATATCAATCTCTTCCGCCCGCTCCGCCATATCTGCCAATATCACCACCTTATTCTTAAGAACTTCAAGAAAACCGCCCGATATTGACATAACATCTTCTTCGCCGTTGCTTTTTTTAATTAATATAACTCCGGGCTGAAGCGAAGCGACGAGCGGAATATGATTCGGTAAAACCGTTATCTCGCCCTGCTTTGTCGGAACCGAAACCTGCGTAATTTTCTCTTTTAACACTACGCGCTCTGGAGTTACGATCTCAAATTTTATTAATTTAGACATGGTATTTAATGTTTACTGATCTCCTCAATCCCGCCCTTCATATAGAAATCACCTTCTGATTTTTTGTCATGTTTACCGTCCAATATCTCTTTAAAACCACGGATTGTTTCCGACAATTTCACGTACTTGCCAGGATGGCCGGTAAAAGTCTCCGCCACATGGAACGGCTGTGACAAATATCTCTGAATTTTGCGGGCACGTGATACGGTCTGTTTATCATTGTCTGACAATTCTTCCATCCCTAAAATAGCGATTATGTCTTGTAATTCCTTGTAGCGCTGTAATATCTTCTGCACGCCTTGCGCTACGCTATAATGCTCCTGTCCCACTATCTTCGGATCAAGAATAATAGAAGAAGAATCAAGCGGATCAACTGCCGGATAAATTCCCAGTTCTGCTAAAGAACGGGCCAACACAACCGTTGAATCAAGATGCCCAAAAGTCGTAGCCGGGGCCGGATCCGTTAAATCATCAGCCGGCACATACACCGCCTGAATTGACGTAATAGAACCCTTGTTGGTAGAGGTAATTCGTTCCTGCAATTCGCCCATCTCTGTCGCCAGAGTTGGCTGGTAGCCAACGGCCGAGGGCATACGCCCAAGCAAAGCCGATACTTCCGAGCCGGCCTGGGTAAAACGAAAAATATTGTCAATAAAAAATAATACGTCTTGATTTTGTTCGTCCCGAAAAAATTCAGCCATCGACAATCCGGTTAAAGCTACCCGAGCCCTACTTCCAGGCGGTTCATTCATTTGCCCGAACACCATCGCCACTTTATCTAAAACCCCGGCGTCTTTCATTTCGTGATACAAATCGTTTCCTTCCCTTGTTCTCTCGCCTACACCGGCAAAAACCGAATAGCCGCCATGCTCTTTGGCTATATTATTTATAAATTCCTGAATAATAACGGTCTTCCCCACTCCGGCGCCGCCAAACATTCCCACTTTTCCGCCTTTGGCGATCGGACAGATCAAATCAATAACCTTTATACCGGTTTCCAAAATCTCGGTCTTGGTTGACTGGTCCTTAAACTCCGGAGCCGGCCTGTGAATCGAGTATTTCTTCTCGGTTTTCGGCACTTCTTTGCCATCCACCGGATTTCCCAGCACATCAAAAATTCTCCCTAATGTCTCGTCACCGACCGGAACACTTATTCCTGCGCCGGTATCTATTACTTTATCGCCGCGTTTTAACCCATCAGTTGAGCTCATAGCGATAGCCCGAACAACGTTTGAACCAATATGCTGCTGGGTTTCCAGGACAAGTTTTAGGCCCTGATTATCTACCTCAAGAGCGTTAAAAATTTCCGGCAAACCGCCTTTAAACTCGACGTCCACAACCGCGCCGATTACTTGTTTTATAATTCCTGTTTTAGTTTCACTCATAATATTTGACTGTTTAATATAATTATGATATTTTTTTATTAATTTTACATACTGTTCTGAAAGGAGGGTTTAAAATGCCAATCGTTCATTTCATTAAAGAGTTAAAAGACCTGGGTCCGGGAATTGTCTGCGCTGCTATAGTCGGTTTAATCGCCTTTTTCAAAGGCGAAACGTTATTATGCATCGTTGGCATGACTTTTTCAACCTTGATCCTTTATGCATTTTTTCTATTCTTATACTGCGTTTTTATCTTATCATGGATTTCGGCCGGATCAGAGGGAAATGCTTAAATTACTAATCTGGAAACCATAGCTCTCGCTAATTTATTTATTTAATTTTTTAATTAACTAAACAAATTGGCCAGGGCTATTTTTATTTACTTAATATTAGTCATATTTTAGAATATATAAACAAAATGCTTGACAAATTAATTATTTTATGTTATGATTTTATATTATCTATAAACTGAACCTTAAAAAAAGGAGAAAAAAATGGAGCCAACAATAACTATGTCAGAACTTGATATAATAACATGCGCCGGAGGGGCGCTTATAACGCTAGCTTGCATTATGGCACTTGGACTAATGAACATGTTTGCCCAGAAAAATGACTAGACAGACCAGCCTTTTCTATCTTCAAAACAAATAAATTTTTGTTCTCGTATAGCTCTCGCTAATTTATTTAATTGATTATCTAATTAAGTAAATTAGCCGGGGCTATTTTTATTGTCCCACTTCCGTACTGATAATTTATTTAACCTTGCCAGTATTAATTTGTTCATTCATATTTTCAATAAATTTTCAATTCTTAATTTTCAAACAATTTCTAATTTATTAATTTTTAAACATTGAAAATTCGTAAATTGAAAATTATTACTTTATTCTGCTAACGCGTTTGCTCCCGCGCTAATCTCGGCTATTTCAGCGGTAATCGCCGCTTGGCGGGCTTTATTATAAAATAACGTCAACTCCTCCACCATATCTTTGGCCGCGTCAGTGGCTTGATGCATCGCTGTCATCCTGGCACTATGCTCGCTCGCGTTTGATTCAAGCAAGGCCTGGAAAAGCTGTATCTCAATCAACCGGGGCACCATTTCGTCAAGCACTTCTTCCGGGCTTGGTTCAAAAACATATTCATATTTATAATCCTTATCACGTAAATATTTTTCCTGTTTTTCGTCAACAAACTCTTTATCTAAACCAACCCGGGTATCTCCGCCAACGATTCCCAAAAACTCCTCTTCCGCTTTTATGTCAATCGGCAAAAGCTGTTTAACTCGCGGCACCTGCTTCGCGGCGTTAACATAATCCGTATAAGCCACCATTATCTTGTCATATTTCCCGCTTAAATAATCTTCAATTACCATATTTGATAATGTATACACTTCTTTTACCTTGCTTATAATATCAGCTTTTGGAAATTCAGCCGCGATATTATAATTATAGTATTTATTAACCGCTGCTCCTTTCTTACCAATAATCATAAAATCCGGTTTCTCTTTATTTGTTTTTTCGTGCATCAAAACCGATTCATGAACCTTCTTTATTATATTGGTATTATAACCGGCGCAAAGACCTCGGTTTGAAGTTATTAAAACAATTCCTACCTTTTTTATCTCTTTTCTTTTTGTCAGCAAAGGATGCGCCACTTCCCCGCTTCCGTTGCCGGCAGCGCGAGAAAGATGTAGTACGGTTGTCCAACTTAAATTAGAATAAGTTCTAGTGCGTAAAACCGCCTCAATCGCCCGGCGCATCTTAGCCGCCGCCACCATCTCCATTGCCTTTGTTATCTTTTTGGTGGAGTTGATTGATTTTATTCTTCTTTGGATATCTTTAGTGCTTCCCATCTCGTTTACTCTTTATCAGTTATATAATCTAAAGTTTTTTTATAATCATCTACCACTTCCTTGACTTTATTTTCAAGCTCTTCGCTAAGCTCCTGCTTTTCTTCTATTTCGTCTATTAAAGCTTCGGCGCTATTAGAAAAATATTCATACAAACCGTTTTCAAAATCATTCATTTTTTCTACCGGCACATTATCCAAAAGGCCGTTTATTACCGAATAAAATATTATAACCTGGTTGCCGACTCTAACCGGCGCGTATTGATCCTGTTTAAAAATCTCAACTATTCGCTTGCCGCGTGCAAGTTTTTGCTTTGTTTCTTCATCAAGGTCCGAACCGAATTGCGCGAAGGCGGCTAATTCCCTGTACTGAGCGGCCTCTAAGCGCATCTTGCCAGCCACTTTTTTCATTGCTTTAATTTGAGCGGCGCTGCCGACGCGTGACACCGATAAACCGGCATTAACCGCCGGACGGTTGCCTTGGTAAAATAAATCCGGTTCAAGATATATCTGGCCGTCAGTTATGGAAATAACATTAGTCGGAATATAAGCCGAAACATCACCGGCCTGGGTTTCAATAATCGGCAAAGCCGTAATCGAACCGCCGCTGTAATCACCATTTAAATTACATGACCGTTCAAGAAGCCGGGAATGAAGATAAAACACATCACCCGGATACGCTTCACGCCCTGGCGGCCGCCTTAATAGCAGGGATATCTCGCGGTAAGCAACCGCGTGCCGGCTTAAATCATCATATACAATCAACACATCTTCGCCTTTATCAAGGAAAAATTCAGCCATCGCGCAACCGGCATAAGGTGCTATATAGGAAAGAGAAGCCGGGTCAGACGCTCCGGCCAACACAATGGTAGTATATTCAAGCGCGCCATGTTTTTCAAGCTTAGCTACGATTCCGGCTATTTTCGTTTCTTTCTGGCCGATTGCGACGTAAATGCATTTCATATTCTGGCCTTTTTGGTTAATTATTGTGTCAACCGCAATTGCCGTCTTGCCGATCTGTCGGTCGCCAATAATAAGCTCTCTCTGTCCCCGGCCAATCGGTATCATCGAATCAACTGCTTTTATGCCGGTCTGGACCGGTTTAGATACGGACTCTCGGGTAATAACGCCTGGTGCGATCTTCTCGATTGGATAACTTTTTTCTGCCCTTATTTCGCCCTTGCCGTCAACCGGCTCTCCTAAAGAATTAACAACCCGGCCGACAACCCCGTCTCCTACCGGTACTTCAAGGATGCGCTTTAAGCATCTTACTTCATCACCTTCTTTTATTCCGCTAAACTCTCCTAAAATAATTACGCCCACGCTATCTTCTTCCAAATTTAAAGCCACCCCGAAAACACTGCCTTTAGGAGTTACAAATTCAAGCATTTCTGACATCATAACATCGGATAAACCGGCTACCCGGGCAATGCCGTCCCCAACTTCGATAACCCGGCCGATAGTTTGTTCCTTAACATCCGCTTTAAAACCGGCAATTTGGGTTTTTAATTCTTCAACAATAAAATCTTTTGTATTACTCATATTTTTAAAAATCACTTAGGCGCGCTTTATTTACGCGAAACAATATTTGACTAAGTTGATATTATGTTATATATTTTATTAAATATTTGTTTAAATTCTTTTAACCTGCTATAAAGGAGGCGCGATGAAAGCAAGGTTTTTTAGTGAAGAAGTAGAGAGAATTTTTATAGAATCTAAAAATTTTCGTTCTTTTAATAAATCCTTAGACAAATTCCTGGCCTTATATAACGCTTATTTTGTCTATCACCCTTCACATAAAGGCAAATTACCAAAAAAACTGCAGAAATGCTCAAAACTAATGATTATAATACACACAAACAACAATGGTAAAAAGAAAACAATAAACATTACAGTAAGCCGGCAATATTAGTCTAATATTTTAGCCTAACTACAGAATCGTGTTTTCGGTAACGAAGACACGATTTTTTATTTCTTCATCGCCTCTTTTAATGAACTTAATTTTGTTTTCATACTAACATCCATTACTTTATCCCCGTATTTCAAAACTACTCCGCCCAGCAAATTTTTATCTTGAGTTTCTTTAACATTAACTATTTTCGCGCCTGATAATTTACAAATGTATTTATTTAGCATATTAGCTGATTGTTTTTCTAGTTTTCGGGCGCTAATAATTTCTGCTTCAACGATTCCCTGTTCTTTGTTCCAGACCTTATCAAACTCACTAATAATCTTATCGGTCTTGGCAATGTCATTATTCGCAACCAAAATCCCAGCAAAATTTTTCATGATTTGCTTAATCTCTGCTTTGGATTTGCCAATTACGCTTTCATACAAAGATAAGGCGTATTGTTTTGGGATAATTTTCATATTTCTATTTAACCCCCCCCCCACAGACGTTGCAGTGCAGGGTTTCCCACACTAGACGTTGCAGTGCAACGTCTCTACGTACAAAATTATTTTATAATTTTTTTAATTAATGCTTTGTCTTCTTTAACGTCCATTTTCTTTTCCATTACTTTCTCAACTGTCGCAACCACTAAATTAGCTACATCTCCTTTAATTTCTTTTAAAACCTCTTTCTTTTCCTGCTGCATCTTTTCTTTTTCAACATTAATAATCGCGCCAATCTCTTCCTTAGCCTTAACTATCATCTGTTCTCTTTTTTCTTCCGCCCGTTCTTTGGTTTCGGCCATAACCATATTTGCTTCTTTTTTCGCTTTAGCAATAATTTCGTCGTACTCTTTTTGGGTCTTAGCCATTCTCTCCTCGATTTCCTCGGCTGTTTTTACGCTTTTCTCGATCTTTTTTGTCCGCTCAACCATAGCCTTGGTCAAAGGTTTGAAAGCAAAAAAATAAAGCACGGAAATAACAATACCGAAATTCACGGCCTGAGCAATCAATATTTTCACGTCAATATGAAATGTTTCTACTAGTGAATCCATACGAGAATTAAAAGTTTATAAACTTTCACCCAAAGGGCATAATACAACTTTATGAACTTTCTACTTATTAATATTCTAACTTTGAGAGGCGAAATTCACCTCCCATCCGTAAAAATACTAAATAACAACATTTTTACTTGATGCCAAACGCGATAACTAACGCGTAAATGGCAACCGCCTCGGCAAAAGCCGCGGCTAATAGCATTGGCACTAAGATCTTTCCGGCTGCTTCCGGATTGCGCCCAATCGCCTCCATGGCTTTCATGCCAATCAAGCCAATACCGATAGCCGGTCCGATTGAACCAATACCGATTGCTAAAGCTTTAGCAAGCATTACATTTTCCATACATATTAAGTTATAAAGTAAAAAATTTATAAAGCAACTGCTTTCTACTTTCAACTTTATTAACTTTATTAACTAATTAATGTTCTTCCGCGCTTGTACTCATCGTTAAATATGCCAGTATCAACATTGAAAAAATCAAAGCCTGGATCAAGCCGACTATTACTTCTAAAAACATAAAGGGAATTGGCAATCCGAAAGCGAATATCGCGGCCATTGACGCCAGCAAAACCTCACCGGCAAAAATATTACCAAACAGCCGGAAAGACAAACTGGCTACCTTAGCGATTTCGCCGATTATTTCGATTAAACCGACAAACGCCTTTATTGGATTAACTATAATTATAGTTGGATCTTTTCTAATTTTTTTCGGTATATCTAAAAATGCCTGGATATTTATAAATTTATTCAAATACTTCCAAACTCCAAGCGCCATCACTCCAAAAATATGACTTAAAACCACACCGATTATCGCCAAGGCCAAGGTGGTGTTAAGATCAGCCGTACCGCCGCGGAAAAAAGGGATAAATATTTTATGGCCGTCATGTAATACAATCTGGCCGATAGAACCCACTCCCGGTAATAGCCCCATCCAGTTTGACAATAAAATAAATACAAAAAATGAAAAAACAAGCGGAAAAAACTGCAAACTCCGTTGACGCGAACCGGTTATGGAATCAAAAATTCCCAAGAATCCTTCAACCACCATTTCAAATACGTTCTGAATACCTTTAGGAATTTCGCGTATCCGGGATTTTAAAAAATAAGCCAAAACCACCACTATCACAACCACTATCCAGGAATTTAAAATTGAATTCGTAACCGTAAAACCGCCGATATTAAATATCGGCTCGGCAAATAAAGTATGTTCATGAACCACCTCTTCATGAGTTCCAGCTGCAACATGTCCATTTTCTTCCGCGTTAAAATGTTCAATTGTCGGCTCAACACTATTCATGCGAATTAATCATTTAGAATTATTTTCTTGTTTTTTTGTATCGTTCTGCTTCTCAATCTTCTTATATTCTTTAGTTGTTTCTACAACCAGTCCAACCATAGATATTACAAATGCTACTCCAACCGTGCCGATAAACATCCATGGCTCTGTATTATATTGGCGATCAAGCCATTGGCCCAAAAAACTCGCCCCGACAACAGGCACCCCTATCCAGACCGATAAACGGACGAACATAATTAGTCCTGGCTGCCACCAGGCCGGCTTATGGATATCTTTCTCTATTTCTCCCATGCGCACATAAAACAAACAGCAAGGGCACATTCGCCCTTGCGGATTTGCTATTTAAATAGCGAATAATCATATTATATCCGCTTATTTATATTGTAGGTAAAATACCTTAAAAGTCAAGGGGTGGTCTATTTTTTGTATTTCGCTAATGTTAAACAAACTCTATTATTAAAGTGTTAATTTTGAAAGAATATTCATTGAATTTTCAATTTACAATTTACAAACAATTTTCAATGATTTAATTTTAAAATTTTAGAATTGAAAATTAATTTATTGTTTTCAGCCATAGGCTGATCCGCCCTCCACGTATGTGGATTATCCACGATAGAAATTGGCGGAAAAAATTAAAAATTAAAAATTTGTAAATTAGTTTTTATATATTAAAAAACCTTCTTGCATTTTGAGTTGTCATCTTAGCTACCTTTTCTACGCTTAAACGCTTTATATCCGCAATTTGTTTTGCTACATATTGAACAAGTAGCGGCTCATTCCGCTGACCCCGATATGGTTCTGGGGTTAAAAACGGGCAATCAGTCTCTATCATAAATCGATCATTCGGTAATTTACGGATAAGATCGTCCTGCGCCCGGGAAAATGTAATAACGCCGGTAAAAGAAATAATAAGCCCGAGATTAAAATACTGCCAGGCTAGATCCTCGTCTCCGGAAAAACAATGCATAACTCCCCAGGGCCGGTCTTTTGGCATTGAATCCTTATACTCTTTTCGAAAATCTTTTAGCACCTCAACCATGTCATCATGGGCCTGACGACAATGAATAATAACCGGCAAATTCCGTTTACGGGCTAAGACTAGTTGTTTAATAAATACTTCCTTTTGTCTGGCTTTAATCTCTTTCGTATCTACGCCAATATCAATATGGTAATAGTCAAGGCCAATTTCGCCGATGGCGACTACTTTTTCAAAGCTTGATAACTTTTCATAAACATCATTATTATAATCCTCCCCGCGGGTCTGGAAGTCATACTCGTTAGATTCCGCCCGAAATGAAAAAAGGTGCATAGGGTGGAGTCCGACCGCCGCGTATACGCCTTTTTCGTATTTATTTGCATACTCAAGAGCACGCCGAGAAGACTTATAATCAGCACCGACGATTACCATCCATATTTTTTCATTGAGCGCGTTTTTTATTACAATATCCGCGTCTTCTTTGAAAAAATTAAAATTAACATGCGCGTGTGTGTCTATGAACATACCAAATAGAATAAACTCAAGCACGTAATTATTTTATTATTAGTAAATCGATAAAAAATAATTACACACTCGAGTTTAAAATATAATTACAAAATAATTTAGCCGGTTCTACTGACTCTGATCTTCTCCGCTTGCTTCTTCCTGCGGTTCTTCTTGTGGCTCTTCTTGCGCTTCAGGCGCGGCTTCTTCTTTTTTACCTCCAAATAAATTTTTCAATGTGTCTAAAAACCCCATAATTTTTTTATTCTGATCTACGACCGCTCATAAATACAATAAGCCGGAACGAAGACAAGAAATTTAATTCCTAATATAAAAAAAATTAACATCTTCTAAAAATAAAAACATTAACCCTTATAACATTTTAATCAATTACTTAAGTTTTGGCAAGTTAAAAATAATTAATTCTGTTTTTCCACTATATACTCCATTCAATCATTGATTTTAACTTTTTAAGCATTTCCGGAAGCAGGGGTAATAATATCGTATTCATCTTTAGAAAAAATGGTGATAATTTAGAATCAATTAGCCAGCCCCCGAATAAGGTGTTTATTATCGCGTACTTTGAAATAACAAATAAAATTAAGCCGATAAACAAAGAACCGCTAATAAACCCTAGAACCGCTCCGCCAATCCGATTAAATGTCTTTAAAAAGGGAATAATCGATATAATATTAAATGCCTTATCAAGCAAATAAAAACCAAAGCCGACTAACCGGTTAATAAGCGAAAATAAAACAATAAAGACCAATACCTTGCCTAAATTATTATAACCGAAAAAAAACGGCTGGATCCACTCCGCCACCGGCACATAAAATCGGCTGGCTAAAAGCGCCCCGATTAAAACTCCGGCAAACACACCGAACGTGCGTATTAAACCAAAGAATAAACCGTAAAAAACAAAACCAGACACAGCAACGGTTAAAATAATATCTATAATAGGAAGCATCACTAATCACCCCTCTGCCCCTCCGGGGCATCTCTCCTTAATAAGGGGAGAAAAAAGGTGGGTTATATCATAATAAATCTATATTCGCTATATTCCCTCCCCTTACTAAGGGGAGGTAGCCGAAGGCCGGAGAGGTAAATTACCTTGTAGCGCCAGAGTAGGTTATAGCTTGCAAAATATTCCAATCCTCGGTTGACTCGGGCAAATAGCCGTAAATATCTTTAAAAATTTTCAGCCCATTTCTTTCTGAATCAAGATTCCGGTTCTCGGCTTTTTGCCTAAGGCCATAGGCCATGACTACCACCGCGGCGTCATCGTTTACCTGACCGGCGTTTGCCGTGCGCTTGTAGATATGTTTAAACTTTTCCTTAGCCTTGTCTTCCGCCGCTTCACTGGTTTTTCCGGGCCAACGTCCGTTAGCGATCTTGATCGCGTCGGCCATTTCCGCTTCGTCTTCCGGCAATTTGCCAAAGGCTTCTTTAAACGAATACATTACCGCGGCCCGCTCGCCTTCACCCAGTCTTTTGGTATTATCATCCACGCCGTAAGTTATAAAGCTGTTAATTGAATTCTGCATGGCATCGGTTACTGCCGCGACGCCGATAAGCAACTTCTGAAGATGCAAAATTTGGTTCTGTTGCTCTCTGACCAAACTCCGTAATTCTTGGAGTTCGGCCAAGATAGCCGCCAAATCGTTATTGATTAATTTTTCCGCATTTTCTTCTATACCCTTTATCTGCTCA
>Ga0255417_1010_pt1 | contig 12568 bp, 12 predicted proteins | sample ANMaggSeSYBR01G4_FD_182643 | JGI IMG/M metagenome (GOLD analysis project Ga0255417, IMG submission 182643) | Sediment cell enrichment communities from methane seep in Santa Monica Basin, California, United Staets - ANME aggregate JGI... | ecosystem: Environmental > Aquatic > Marine > Cold seeps >... | reverse complement strand
CCAGGGAATGAAAGATTAAAATTGCAAAAGAATAAAAATAGGCAACCGATGAGCCCATAGCAACAAGTACATCCATGTTTGCGCTTCGATTTTTAAGACTTTTGAACGCTCCAGTATAAAAATCCCATCCAGTATAAAATTGTACAGGTGTGGCTAAAGACAGGAAGAGCCAGTTGACCCAGGTTTGATGGCTCCACATTCCAATTAGATTAAAATCCCTTCCCATGCTTAACATAAAAAGCGGCAAGGCAAATAAAACGCCGACAGCGAACTTGCGCGTCTGGCTCTTAATTTCGATTTTTCTGGCAGCTTGCTCTGCATCTTCTGCGTCTATCGGGTCGTCCGGATGTATTGCGCCGTAGCCGGCTTTATTTATGGCGGATATTATATCATTTGTGCTTGCAATAGAAGGAACATATTCAATAAATGCCCGTTCAGAGGCAAAATTTACTGAAGCATTAACGATTCCCGGGACCTTTTCATTGATAACTCTTTCGATATTCATGGCGCAGTTGGCGCAAGTCATCCCGCTAATAGGTATGGTAATTTTTTGTTCGGCCATAAATAAACCTTAGTCTCAATCTGTCATGCTTGATAGGCGGTTAGAAGTTTTTCCAGATTGTACCTTGCAAAGTCTATCCCCGGATCTATGGATAGGGCGGTTTCGTAATATTGAATTGCCTCAACCGGCTTGCCCATTTCGCGGTAGTTTGAGGCAATGTTGGCATAGTCTATGGCCGAGCCGGGATTAATTCGGAGAACTTTTTTGAAACAATCTATAGCCTTTTCATGTTCCTTGAGTTTGAAATAACAAAATCCCATTGAATTATAAATATCAGTTCTTTCAGCGTCAAGCTCTTCACCTTTCATAAGAACTGAAACAGCATTGCGGTATTCTCCCATGTCTTTAAGACAAATACCCATATAAGAGTAAATGCTGGGTATATCCTGGTCCGCAGGCTCAAGTTCAAGCGATTTTTTAAAGTAGGATAGGGCGGTTCCCGGATCATTTATGGCAAGAAGGCATGATCCAAGATAGAATTTGATATAGTACTTTTCAGGAAGAATATTGTCGATATTTTGAAGCTTAGATACAGCGGTTTCCAGATCATATGTGTTGGCAATATGCTTGGTTGCAAACATGCACACGCTGTTTCCCAGAGCCCTTTCTCTGAAGTGTGCACCTGGAATGATTGTATAAAAGGCCGGTATTTCCAATTCCGGATTCATTGTGTTTATAACAATTACTTCCATGCCTTTTTCTTTAAGAGCGGAGATACAGCTTTCTATTTCGACTTTAATATTATTATCAGAAAGATCAGGAAGATCTTTAATATCAATCTCATTTTCCGGCTCATTTTCCGGATTAATTACAAATTCAGCTTCTTCTATTCGTTTGAACTTGGGAAGACCGCTTGCAACGTAATTTGAGCTGGTATTAAAATCACCTGCAAGCTGAGCAACTTCTGTAAGGGCGCGGCTTAAAGATTTCTGAGGGTTAAGAGTTGTCCCTGCCGTCCAGACGATTTCACTGGTTTTTGGAAATGTCAGCGGGTCGTATGCCAGAACACCTGCAGTAGGAATACCGGTTTGCAGGGAAAAATCTGAAATATATAATTTTATACCTGCATTTCTATATTTTTTTATCAATTCAACAACAATGGGATCTGTTGCCGAATCCGCTCTAATTGAAGGCACGTTCAACTTTTTATGACTTATTATTGATGATACATGCCTTTCCACAACTTCACACATGCCCTGAGAAATCGCTTCTTCAACACAATTGCCGGCACATGCACCGTTAAACTCGTTAATCGTGAAAAACCAGTCAAATGGAATCAGTATTTCTTTGTTCTGTGTCAGATTGAATGCTTTTGTCCATTTAAAAGGAAGATCTTCAAATATTTTTTCTGCAATTTCCAGATCATCGGAATCATCGTTGACGGATTGCGCAATCATCTCAAACGGAACTGCTTTATCTTTTATGTTGCGATACTTTTCAATTAAAAAATTTTCCGGATTATTGCGAAAGCTGAACAAACTGAATCTTTCCGCCAGCTCCATTACAGCACTCGCCTCGGCCTGATGGGTAGTTCCCCCTTTCCCCATCTGTTTTCTTGTTCCGGTTAAAGCATATGCATCATTACCGCAAATGCTGAAATAAACAGGGATATCAAGCCTTCCATTATCAATTCTTACAGTATCTTCCAGAATATCAAGGTCGATTTTTTTAAGTTTTTCCTTGAACCTCTTAACTGTTTCTTCAGGCGGTAATATTTTATCCTGGTCAATGTTATTATACTTAAATGCATCAGTTAAAATAATTTTGTTATCCATAATTAATTATTATTCCTTTTATTCTAACAGGTTAGCGCTGTTAAATATTATTTTTTTGGACAGGATTTACAAGATATTCAGGATTAAAATTATCGAAACTTTTCCTGTTAATCCAAATCTAAATCCTTATACCTTGACACACACATTCTTCATGTTGTGATTATATTTTATGATTTACTGGATAGCTGCAATGAAAGTTGGCTTTGTTTGTGCACTTTAAATAAAATCTTGTTTATCCTGTTATCCTGTCAGATTTTTTTCAAAAGGCTAAATCGTTACCATTTTATTTAGATTGACCCGATTTATATGATTTGATATAAGAATCAAATCGTTTTGTGGGGATGTAGCTCAGTTGGGAGAGCGCGGCGTTCGCAATGCCGAGGTCAGGGGTTCGAGCCCCCTCATCTCCACTTATGCTTTCCCCTATCTTCTTTATACGAAATTTTTTTATGAATTAAAACCAAACAGTAATCCGCTCCTTTTTCCCTGATTCTGGAAACAGGGAAATATATTATATATTATGGAAAGGAAGTTCCAGTTGTTTAGGAGCGTTATCAATATCCTCAAGGTTTTGCTGATTGACTGGCTCTTTATTTAAAATTCTTACAAGCTTTTTGTAGTCATTTACCGTAACCCACCCCATATCTTTTTTTATTTTTTTATCACATATCAGGCGTTTCAGATAAAGGCCTGCATTATCTTCCCAGTGAACAAAGCCTTTTTTGCGGATTTCATCTATAAGTCTGGAAATAAAATCATCTAATTTAGGCCCAAAATAGTGGAGTTTTTGCCAGTGTTCTGCAGGTATAATAACTTCTAATACGATTAAAATGAACAAAATTGAGGCTGATTTATTGCGATTAGATAATACGTTTATAGAACGGTTTGCATTTTTCCAATTAATGTATCCTTTGAGTTTTGAATCTGTCACTATGGTAAAAATGTCTTGAAGCGGAGGTATTGTTTCCCATACAGGATAGCTCAGATCAGATTCAAAGTAATAACATCCGTTCCATTTTTTTTCTTCATTCCATTTTTCAAGGTTTTCGCCTGTTGCCCACAGGCTGGGATCTGCTATGTATAAAAGCGATTGATAGGTTTTATAGTTGGCATGTTTTTTTGCCCATATGCACCACATCCGTTCCATGTATGGTGTCCACAGCGGATAGATATTCATGGGCGCTCCTGCATATCGTTCGATAATATAAGCATAACAGTCTCTATTATTTAAAAGCACCTTATATAACTCATTTAAGTCGTCGGGTTTGCAATCGCAATCATAAAGAGCATAAACTCCAGGAGCCATGACCTTGAAATTGTCTTCTCTCCTCAAAGCTGCGCTGACACTTACCACAACATATCTATGACCAACTCTTTTCATAAATGCTTTGCTGATATCAGAAAGATGGCAAATCTTTTTTTCTTCCAGAATTTCCTTAACTATGTCTATGGCAGTTGTTTCAGACCATGGACGCTCAAAAAAATAACAAGGTTTTTCATCTTTCGGATTTTTTCCACTTGTTTTTTTGTTTACAATTTCTTGCGTTAAAACATTTGCTGCCTGTTCAATACACTTCCATCCTTTATCTTTTGATCCGCAAAACAGATGAGGATTTGCAAGCATAACTTTTCCAGCCGTTTCCGGAACAAGATGATCATCAGTATATAGTGAGTTGTAGTCTTTTATTATTTGGTGACATTGAGTTTGATTGCTAAGGTATTTATGAAACAATATCAAATGAATGCGGATAGTTCTGAGTTGCATCGTGGAAAGTGGTCGTTTTGCTGTATATTCTCTGTAAAACTTCAAGTTTGGATCAACCAGAGAAATGACCAGTTTCATAAGTTCATCGTCGATATTAAGGGTTTTGAGAAGAAATTGAATTGTAACAGGCAGGCTAATTTTTTTTAAAATATTTTTCGTTTCGTTGACGGCTGCAAGGACGATCTTTTCAGGATATTCGCTGCGAAACCAGGCAAGTGGAAGCTCATACGCATTTTCCGAAAGCCACACGTTCGGTGTATCATACTGACATTTGATGCCTAAGAGTATTTCACCCTGGAGTTTATCAAATGTTTGCTCAAGTGATTCTGACTTATAAACTATTTCACCGGCAAACGATACAGCCTCTGATAGGGTCGTCCATATAATACTGTGCATTGATTCAAGATCTTTTACAACCTGCTTGAAAACAAGCGGATTCCTTAATTTTCTGATGGCTTTTTTTTCAAGAATATGGACTTTTTTTATTGATATATTTAAGCTGTTAGCAGTCTCTTCCGGTGAAAAACAACGTTTTCCTCCAATGCCATACCTGAAAATAAGAATGTCGCGCAAGTTCTTATCCAGGGAATTGATAGCCATACTTAATGAATTATTGAGCGAAAAAATGTTCATGATTTATTTCTTCTTTTTATCAAAAAAATCAATATAGTTCTCCATAAATTGTTCAATCAATCTTGACACGTCAATATTTTCTTTTGATACTTTTTCAGCAAATTTACAATACTGTTCATTTGTCACGGGAATAAGTACTCCTTTTTTCTTTTCTTGTGATCTTTGGTTATTTTTTACAAAGCTTCTGTCTAAATAAAGCACATAGTTGGCAATAAACTGGCTAAGTACTCTTGTTAATTGCAATCCTTCTTGTTTCAGCTTTTCTTTAAATTTCTTATAAACAACTTCGGATATTGAAACACTGAAGCGTTGTGTATTTATTCGAAGATTCTTTTTTTTTTCGTCATTTTTCATTTGATAAAACCTTAGCGGCTGTCATAAATTTTTTTAACTGATTTTCAAAATATGAACGTTCTTTTTTAGCTATCCTGAGAGCATATGATTCAGTTGAGACAGCTTCTTCCAACCGGCCGTTTATATAATAACATTCCGCGAGAGTGTCCAATATGTGTGGAGATTCTTCAAGATTCGCAGCCTTTAATGCAAGATTCAAAGCGCGTTCAGGGTTCCGCAGGTTTTTATCATCACATGTGGCATAAAGCCATGCAAGATTGTTTAAAACATGCGGGTTGTCTGGTTTAAGATCTATTGATTTTTCATATGCTCTGATCGTTTCGGTATAATTATTGATATTGTAATAAAGATCTCCCAGATCTCTGTAAAGGTACGGGTTGTCTGGTGTCTTGTTAATCTCTCTTAACAGTATCTTTTCGATGAAATGTTTGCTTAACTTTTTTCCGGTTTCACCATAATTTAGGTTATATCCAATACCTCCTATTATGACTATTGCTGCAAGATATGCGGCAATGCTTTTTTTTATTTTTCGGTCCTGTCTAATTATATAGATCTTGTCTTGTTCACACAAATTGAGATATTCAATTCGTTCTTTAATGCTGAAATGATGCCAGTTTGGTTTGTCCGGCGGTTGCCCGGTCGTTGCTACTATCTTTTTGAATGTAGATATCAGCGGTTTTGCGCTGGGGAAAAGAGCATATACATATGTGTCTGCCTGACGTTCAAAGTTTCGCATGAAATATCCGAAGATATAGCGGAAGTAGATAAAAAATATAATGATTATAATCAGGCTGAAAACAGCCGAGATTATTGTATCGTGGTTAATACCCGAACTGCTTATTAATCTGTACACCGGATCAGTATAGATAATGAAATAAACAAGAAGATCAAAACTAGTATAAGCAAGAAATATGTAGCCAATAAAAAACACCAGATAAAAGTGCAGATGTTTTTTTTTGATGTGTCCTATTTCATGCGCAATTACAGCATCCATTTCTTCTGGTTCAAGGTGGCGAACCAGAGCTTTTGTAATAAGAATATATCGGAATTTTTTAATCAGGCCCATGATGCCTGCTGTAATCATTCTACCGCCGAATATAGGCCAGTAAAGAATGTTGGAGTATTCTAATCCAGCCCTTCTGCAAAGTTTTTCGATTCTGCTTCTCACATAACCGGATTCAAGTGGTTTGCACCTCCAGAACTTCTGAATCATTGCAGGGCCGATTATTACAACTGTGGAGAGGAAGAAAAGAAAATAGATTACCTGTCCTTCCGGAGTGGAAAGAAAACGTTTCGGCAGTTCAAATGGAAGTGCATTTATAATGTCGGCAATTCCTGACAGCAGAAACCATGGAAAAAGAACGGGAATAGAAAATGAAATATTAGACAAAACATAAGAACGCCTTGACAGGTCGGTTATGTAAAGCCTTTTATATGGCCCGTAGGCACAAGCCCAGATAATAGCGAGATAAAACACAAAAAGACCGATAAAAACCAATGCCTGTAAGGTGGGAATAACGGTAAATAAAGGTATGTTTTTAAAAAAAAAAGTAAGGCTTAGTCCATAAATATCTACGGCAAAAAGTACTATTGCCATAACAGACTGCTGAGTTATTATTGCATTTATTTTATGGTCAACGCGTAAAATATTGTCTTTTGTGATTCGTTTTTCAAGTTTATGAAACTGCATATGGGTAAAATATGCAAAGACTATAATCAAGCCAAGAAAGAGAATGGAGGTTTTAAGTGGGGCAAGGTTCGGTTCATCAGGAGGCAGGTATGTGGTATATATTAAAAGAACTATTATAAAATATATAAAATTAACAAACACCGGTTATTTTGTTCCCCTTAAACTTGACACCAACCCATCAGTATTATATTTTAGTAACACTTTAGCGCTTTTAAATATTATTTTTTTGGACAGGATTTACAAGATATTCATGATTTAAATTATTGTAGCCGTTCACGGCTTGAAACTTGAAATTGGAAATTGGGAAGTACAAAAGCATGAGGGCCAAATTTCTAATTTCTAATTTCTAATTTCAATGTTCCGTGAACGCTTACAAATCTTGTTTATCCTGTTATCCTGTCAGATTCTTTTTCAAAAGGCTAAATTGTTACTATTTTGATGTTATCTAACATAAGGAGGATCTAAATGAAACAGAGAAAGAAGTTTTCAACTTTTTGTGTAATTTTCTTTGGTGTAGTTGCTTTGTTCCTATGTGGTAATGGCTCAGGCATCTGCCAGGGATGGCCTGACCTGACAATACGCCTTCTTCCGGATTCTTCTTTTGCAATTGTTGAATCAGGCGAGGCGGGAAAGAGGCTGCGCCACTGTCCCCATCGCGATCTGAACGGTAAGCTCGATGAAGAGCAATTGATATACGTGCTTGGAACCCTGGAGAGGGAAACGTGGCTTGATCTAAAGAACAGTAATGCTGCAAAAAAGCATCTGGAGAATCACTACGACAAGTTCATAAGAAAGATCATGAAAAAGGGATTGCAGGGAACTGTTGACATCAACAGGGCAGGGCTCACCGAACTTGTAATTCTTCCAAATATCGGACCGGTAATTGCTGTAAAGATCGTGGAATATAGAAACATGCATGGCCTGTTTGAATCCATTGAAGATATAAAAAAAGTGGAAGGGATCGGCAGCGGCACTTTTAACGCTGTTCGGCATTATATAAGCACTCATTAAAAGGGGCTTTCTTTTACTGTAAGCGTTCACGGAACGTTGAAATTAGAAAATAGAAATTGGAAATTGGAAATTCGGCCTTCATGCTTTTGTGCTGTTGATGAATGCATTCAATTTTGGGCCGAGTTTTGGCTCAACCGGAACTGATGTGGAATAATTTTTGCTGAAATCACAGCAAGTCATTATAATTACAGGCTAAACCAAGCCATTTTCCTCATTTTTTTAGCTATAAAAAAAAGATTCGTTTTTTTCTTGACATTATCGTTTTTTTCTTTGATAATACTGGCATGAATTATCCAGGTGGCAAAGGAGGTGTTTACCAACGGCTAATAAATTTGATGCCACCCCATGAGGTTTACATAGAAACTCATTTGGGAGGCGGAGCAGTTATTCGTAAGAAAAAACCGGCAAAGAAAAATATTGGCATTGAAATTGACCCGAATACAATAAAGATGTGGAAAAGAACTTACAGCAAAATAGATTTCGAATTGATTCATGACGATGCTGTTCATTACCTCGAAAGTCATCACTTCACAGGAAAAGAATTGCTTTATTGCGATCCTCCATACCTAAGAAGGGTGAGAAGAAAACATTACCCTATATTTAAATATGAATATACTATGGAGCAACATGAAAAGCTATTGGAAGTAATAAAATCTCTTCCTTGTATGGTTATGATATCAGGGTACGAATCTGCTTTGTATGGAAAATCTTTAAAAGGTTGGCATACTCACTCTTTTCAGGCAGCCACCCATCATGGAATGGCGACTGAATGGATATGGATGAACTATCCTCCGCCTGTAGGGTTGCATGATTATCGATATTTAGGTGACAACTTTAGAGAAAGAGAACGAATAACAAAAAGGACAAAAAATTGGGTGGCAAGACTCAAAAAAATGCCGGTATTAGAAAGAAATGCTTTATTATCCGCGATGTCTTCTCTCAATGAAATGAATTAGTACTATTTCAACAAGAAAACATGGAGCAATGAAATAGTTTGGCAAAGAAAACAAAATTTAAAATTGACTTGAATCTGGATTCGATAAAAGTAAAAAGTGTCACCATAGACTCCAATGGAGACTATCATATATATGTATCGTGTACAGCCAATAGCACATTATGTAACAAATGTGGTAACAAAACCACCAAATCTCATGGACAGTGCGATGAATCAATAATCGAACATCTTCCTATCTTTGATCACCGCGTTTTTATTCATGTCAAATGGCCACGGTTTAAATGCGAAAAATGTGATAACGACAATTCTACTACTTCATTTAAACCCAAATGGGTAAATGATACAGGAAATAAGACAAGGGAATATGAGAACTATTGTTTAAAATTTCTCATTAATTCAACCATAAAGGATGTTTCTGAAAAATTAAATACAACTGAGGAGATTATTGAAGGTATCATAAACCGAAATGTTAAAACAAGCATTAATTGGGCGGAGGTAAAACCAACAATAATAGGTCTAGATGAAATAGCTTTGAGAAAAGGACATTCTCATTATGTGACTATTGTTTCAAACCTTAGCGTCAATAAGGAAGTCAAAATATTGGGTGTGATTGATGGAAATTCAAGAGATGATATTCTACCATTTCTGCAAAGTATCCCCGAGGATATTTTATTATCTCTTGAAGGTATTACAATTGATATGGGAGCAAGCTATTTTTCGGCTCTTAAAGCATTAATCAAAGATGTTGATAGGTTTAATCGTATTGTTACAATTGATAGATTTCATGTTGCAAAATTACTTGGCGACAAAGTTGATAAAAAAAGGAAGAAAATAGGGCTCAACCGGAACTGGTGTGACACCGAACCCCGTCAACCGGAATCAGTGTGGTCAATAAAATCAATCTGTTACACAAACCATTGTTAAGATATCAATATTTTAACGATAGTATTAAGAATAAAAAATGGCACTTTTTTGATTTTGAAATAACTACCTGTAAAACAACGAGAAAACGGCAAAAAGAGGGTCAATTTACCACACCAGTTCCGGTTGAGCCGTAAATATCCAAACTTAACTTTCCATGTTCTTCAACAATCATCCGTCTCAGTTTCATCAAAACTGTTTTACCTACACCGCCAATACCAACTATAACAGAACCCATTTGTTTATACTCCCTATTTGCTTTTGGCTATAGCAAGAATTATGATGTTTATCAGAATAGTTACAACTACCAAAATAAGCATCCATCTGGTGCTGTAAAAGCCCAGCAATTCTAAAGACCCTATGAGCCATGCAATAGACATGAAAAATCCGAAGCTCAGGGCAGTTACACGCGAATGCCACTCTCTTTCACATACAAGGAATAACAACTTTCTCAGAAAAAACCAACACAAGGCAATCCATAACAGGCATACCATCACTGAAGTTACAATCTCTTTAGTTAGTAAATCGGGGGAGGGAATAATCATAGCTTTCCCCCCTGCATAAACGTATTTCCAAAGGAATTCCCTAAAACTCATAGTTTCTCCTCGCCATACTATTTTTTTTGATTTTTTTATTCAGAAAAACATAATGCGGATCAGGAGCAAGCCCGAAGGGATTGTCTGTTGCATTCGCTGGTTGTGAGCCGCTTCGCTCAGCGCAACAAGTGGCTGATCCGCAGCGTTGTGGCCGGGAGCGAAGCGACCGGCTACAACAAGTAATTATATGATTTTCAGTTTAAATACCACACATAAAAAATATTAACAATAAAAATGTAATTTTGTATGTTTTATTGAATTGTTGTAACACGTTAGCGCTTTTAAATATTATTTTTTTGGACAGGATTTACAAGATATTCAGGATTTAAATTATAAAATCTTGTTTATCCTGTTATCCTGTCAGATTCTTTTTCAAAAGGCACAAAAAGAACCTGGCAGAACTTGTTGAAAACTGTCCATGACCTCTGACCTCTGACCCCTGATCCCCGATCCCTGCTTTATGATGGAATATGCACAAGCTTTGATGCAGGGACGAGTTGAACTTTTTTTTGCAGTTCGGGAAGTAATTCGCGAAGAATGTTATATGTAATTATATGTGGATGCGCTATGCCTACAACTCCAACGACGAAGTATCAAACCGCAGCCATCGTTGGGTGTGATTCCACGTAGGTAAAGGGTATCTGCTCCGTCGGCGATGCCTGGAAATGGGATAGCTTCACGAACTGACTGACAGGCATCGAGGTTGCTAAGTGAAGGACTAAATCTCGCAACTCTTCTGATACTTCATATAGCTTATGCAGGGAATAGCTACGTGGCCCATATTCAGTACGTTCTGTCAGAATGGAGAAGTGAAGCAGTGTCAAACTGATCGCTCGGCGTGTTTGCTTATTGAGACGCAAGATGATGTGATCGGTTAATTCGATACCTGTAGCAGATTCATTCTCGCCAAAAAAGATTTCCAGAATGTCTGCCTCTTTGTCATAGACGAAACGCACTGGTGTAGCATCACTCGCCGTTGTCTCTGTTTCGTAAAACTTAGTTTCACCCATTTTGTTCACCTTTTTGGTCGAATATACTTGGCCCATCCGGTCACCACGAAGTTGTTGGGGGAACCAACACTCAGTTACCGATTTATTTTTCTGATTCGGAACTTATAATTTTGAAATACGCAGAAACAGTTTTTTATTCGATCCGAATAGTTTTTTATAATGTGTTTTACGACCTGCAATTTCTCGGAGCCGGTAGCATCTTCAAGCCTCAGGAGCAGAACTCCACTATGTTCCATTGAGGAATGATAAACCAACTCTCCGAAATCTTTGTCCATTGTGATAACTATACGATTTTCCGTGACGGCGATGCGGATAATTTTCTCATCTTCCATACGGAGATCAATATCTCTCACAGCTTTCGTATTATAACCCTCTTCCCGCAGATATTTTTCGATTCCTTTACCTACGCCTACATCAACGAGGAATCTCAGTTTGGATGAATTCATGTGGACACTCTGACGGAAAACACCTGCTCCTCTTCAACCAGCCATGTTGCATATGCGAACACCGCCTGAAAATCCTCTTTCTCAAGTTCTGGATACTCTTCAAGCAGTTCCTGCTCCGACACACCTCCCGAAAGTGACCGCAGTATTTGTTCCACGGTGATTCTCATACCCCGAATAGTCGGCTTGCCGAGCATTATTTTTGGATTGATCGTGATCCTTGAAAGTAAATTTTCTGTGTTTAACATGACTTAGATCCCCCTCCCTTTCGTTATATAGCCTATAGCCTAAAAATAATTATATGATTTTTGGTATCCTATTCAAAAAACGTGGAACAGCTCTGATTTGAAAGCTATTTACTGATAATAAATACTGACTATTATATTCCGATTCGCAGCAAAGCGAGACGATACATTCATACCTATATAATAATATATTGTCTGCTGGTACATTTCAAGAATATACTGGAAATTTGAAGGAATTGAAAAAAACTCCCCTATTCAATCTGTGGCAAGAAATTTTGAATAATCAGATCCGCAAGAGAGGGCATACTGAATTTTTTGGAGATGCGATCGTATATGTACCTGTAGGCGTTGACGCCAAGCTTCTTTGCTGTTTGAGTAACTGTCAAGAATGCATCTTTGGCATCTGTGCCTTCTTTCGATTTTGTTTGCAAGCTGACGTCTTGCCTGCGTTTTTCCACCCTTGCACCCAACTCTGATTCGTTGTTGTGCAACGGCAATTCAGGATGTTTCAGAACCAGAAGAAGCGCTTCCTTTTTGCACCCGGTTTTTTCTATCCGGTCATCTAAAGAATCATAACCTGTTTTCTTAGAAAAAATGCGGTCAAATTC
>Ga0255417_1009_pt1 | contig 12676 bp, 9 predicted proteins | sample ANMaggSeSYBR01G4_FD_182643 | JGI IMG/M metagenome (GOLD analysis project Ga0255417, IMG submission 182643) | Sediment cell enrichment communities from methane seep in Santa Monica Basin, California, United Staets - ANME aggregate JGI... | ecosystem: Environmental > Aquatic > Marine > Cold seeps >... | reverse complement strand
TGAGTGTAGTATTTTTTCAGGTTCTTAACTTCTAATATTGTTTCGGCCATCGGTTATACTTTTTACGAAACCATTAAATTTGTTTTGTTTTCCTGATAAAACCAGGATTAATCAATGGTTAGGAACCAGAATAGAGCCAGCACCTAATTTTGTGTTCGGAAGAAATATTCTCTAAGCCCGGCTCTGTGTGTTTGCACATATCCTCGATTTTATCCGTAACCATGCTACAACGGTCACAGAATCTGCATCCTGCAGGTATGTTAATTGTATCAAGAACGTCCCCTTCAATTGCCTGAAGATAACCTTTTTTTCGAATGTGCTCTTCGCTGGGGATTGATGCAAGGAGTGCTGCTGTGTATGGATGCTTATGCCTGTGGTCGGGAGAGAGGACATCCCTGGCAGGGCCATGTTCCAAAACAGTCCCGCCATACATAACTGCAACTTTGTCGGATAGCTCCCTTATGACGTTAATATCGTGACTAATGAGCATGGTAGTGACTCTTATAGTCGATTTTAGCTCAGCGAGAAGGTCTACAATTTTTGACTGGATTGTCGCATCGAGACCGGTTGTCGGTTCGTCGGCAATTAAAAATTCAGGCTCAGATGAAAGAGCCATAGCAATCATGGCCCTCTGGCACATTCCGCCGGACAGGCCATATGGATTATTATTATATCTTAAGCCTGGAGAGTCTATTTTAACCCGTTCAAGCCAGTATAATGCCCGTTCCTTTGCTTCACTACGATTTTTTATACCTGTATTAAGCATGATAGACTCAGTTATCTGTTTGCCGATTGTAATAAATGGATTCATTGAAATTTTAGGATTCTGAAAAATCATGGAGATTTCCTTGCCGCGTATTTGATGCATTATGCGGTCTATCTTTTTCTGCCATCCATTGTTGTCTTTATAAACCTCCATTATCTTTCCGGAACTCATGTTGACTCTGACATAATCCTTAATGTCCGGAAGCAGATTCTTATGAACACTTTCTGTGTTAAATTTTATTTTACCGGTAATAATACCCGGCTCAGTACTGACCAGTCCCATAATCGACATGGCAGTTATGCTTTTCCCGCTGCCGCTTTCACCAACGATACCGAGCATTTCACCTTTTTCAACTTCAAGGCTAATGCCATCTACTGAGCGGATAAAAGCCTGTTTACTCCTGGAGTAGAAGTATGTGCGCAGATCTTCGATTGCCAAAACAGGCTCTTTGCTCATTTCTTCTGCTTCCTCTCCAATATATTATTAAGCCCGTCGCCCAGCAGATGAAATCCCATAATTGTAAAAAGTATTGCAAGTGCAGGTGCTGTTGACGGCCAGAACTTACCCTGCATTAAATAGTTAGCTCCAGCCTGAACCATATTCCCCCAGGAAGGTGTGGGTTCCTGAACACCAAACCCAAGGTAACTGAGACTGGTTTCCATGAGTATGGCTTCGGCCATTCCGAGTGTTGCCTGTATGATCAGAACGGAACGGCAGTTATGCCACAATATATGTTTAAAAATAATAACTCTGTTTTTCAAACCGAGAGCAGTAGCAGCCTCAATGAAAAACTTGCCCTTGAGGAATTGAATTTTTCCTTTTATGAGTGAGGCAACGACAGGAATATTTGTAATACCAACGATGACCATAATGTAATAGATATCGGGCTTGAAAGCGGCAACCATGAGCAATATAAGAACCAGTCGGGGAAAAGAGTTTAGCAGGTTGTTAATATATGTAATCAATGTATCAAACCCCCTGCCCCAGTAACCGGCAAGAACACCGAACCACGTCCCAAAAATTATCGCTATGGCAACAGCAAGAAGGCCAGGCAGAAAATACGCCTGAATTCCGATAATAATTCTTGAAAGAATATCCCTGCCCATAAAATCGGTACCAAGGATATGGCCGGAGGTTCCCGGCGATGTCATCATTAATGTAAGATTAATCTTTTCCGGATCGAATGGAAGTAACTCGAATGCACCTACAATATATGAAGCTATAACAGTGATAACAATGATAATCCCGTAGCTTACATACAAAAGATTCATTGCCCCAGCCTTCTTCCAGAAAGGTACATCTGAAAAAGTACTAACCTTGATTTTATACTGGGGATATCTTTTCATTTTTATTCTTGTGATGCCCTTGGATTTACAATAATATGTACAACTCGCTGAATTAAGCTTCCAAGGCGGACTATGATTGCTGCCATAAGGGTAATAGCCATGATAAGCGGATAGTCTCTGTCCTGAGCAGCCTGCCACGCCATACGCCCCATGCCCGGCCAGTTAAACACCTGCTCTACAACAATTGCTCCACCAAGAATAAACGAGATCTTTGACGCAATTATTTCAGTAATGGGAATCAGAAAACCCTCTTTAAACGAATGTTTCCATATTGATGCACCCTTAGCACGTGCCGTCCGGATATAGTCTTCTGCAAAAACTCTTTCCATCTCGTCCCGCAGATAACGGACTACCTCGCTGATAGTACCGTTACCAACACCGAGAACAAAAACAGGAAGCAAAAAATAAATCCAGTTGAATTTTTTTGACATCGCACCAAAGGCAAGGGGAAACAAACCGAACTGGTGCATGGAGATATAAATAACGATATACCCGAGCCAGAATACCGGAAGGGCTGAAACCACATAGGTAAAAATAGTAGCTGGCCAGGTAAGTAGAGTCATGCCGCGTCTTGCTGATAAGATTGCTATGGGAATAGCTAATAAAAGTGTTACAAACATAGACCCTATGGTAAGATATAAAGTATTTATTGTCACAAGGATAACTTCCCGCAGCACGGGGAGGCCGGAACGCGTAGATGTCCCAAAGTTTCCATGGAGCATATTATTCAACCATGACAGATACTGAGAATACCAGGCTTCAGGCACAACCAGGGCTTCATGGGCACCTTTAGTTGCAGCTTCAGACATCATCTGCCCTTTTACCATAGCACTGAAAGGATCACCTGGTGACAGGAAAAGAATTATAAAAACAACAAAGCTGACTCCAAGCAATAAAGATGCAGATATCATCAACTCTTTTGAAATCAGTAATGTAATGGGTCTGATGGAAGAAAGCTTCATGGTGGTGTCACATGGGACTGCAGGGTATCTTTAGATACCCTGCATTTAATTTGAAAGTACTATCGAATTTGTATTATCGCTGTTCTGAAGTGGGTATAAACCAGTCGTCAGCAAATGAAAAGAACTTGTATGGATGAATCGCCACACGCCTTAATTTCTTATTAAAAGCCGCATAGTTCGTTAAAGTCCAAAGGAATGTATACGGGCTTTCGTCTGCGATAATAGCATGGAGTTTCCTGTTTATGGTTCTACGCTTTTCGTGATCAAGAGTAAGCTTGCTTTCAACAATAAGGCTGTCTATTTCAGGGTTGGAGTAAGCTCCGAAGTTGTTTTTCCATGATCCGATTTCTGCCGAATGGAAGAGGGAAGAAATATCAGCGGAATCGTCAAAAACCCAGGAAGCAAATATTATATCAAAATCATGGTTAAGAAAAACATCTTCTTTCCAGGATAGCCACTCTTTGAATTCTCCTTCGATATCAACGCCGATTTTGTTTAGATAATTCTTAAAAGCAAGAACGACGCGCTTTACAGCTTCACTTTCCTTTGCTATCGGAACTTTCAGCGTTAGCGAAAGCTTCTGTCCGTCTTTTACCATTATTCCATCATCACCTTTCACAAACCCGGCTTCATTTAAAAGCTCAATTGCTTTCTGGGGGTCAAAGGGAAGAGGTTGAACATCCAGGTTGTAAGCCCAGCTTCCGGGAGCAAAGGGGCCGGAAATAATAGTACCCTGACCCTGGAAAAACGAATCTAGCATTTCCTGCCTGTTTACTGCATAGGTAAATGCTTTTCTAACTCGCTTGTCGGCAAGAAGCGGGTTTCGCATGTTGTAGCCAAAAAATGAGTATGACAGTGCATTATAAGGCTGCAGGACATAGCGCTTATCACCCTGGATTTGTGGTATATCCCTGTGATTGACAAGTACAATCATGTCTATAGCATTAAAGAGCAGCGCCTGACTCATTATATTCTGGTCAGCAAAAGGCCTTGAAGCAAACTTATTTATATGAGGACGGCCCTTGAAATAATTTTCATTTGCCACAAGTATAACCTCACGATCGGCAGTAATGTTTTTAAGCATATATGGCCCTGTTCCAATCGGCTTTTGTGCAAACGTATCTTCTCTGGAAAGAAATTCCTGGTTTGCAGGTCCGTGTTGTGGAATCACCTTGAAGCTGAACTTGGCAAGGGCATTTAGAATAGGCCTTTTTAGAGTAAACTGCACGGTAAAATCATCCATCTTTATCACGCTCTCAATAAACTCGTACCTGACCTTCATGGATGTGATTGTTTTGGGATGCATCATTATATTATATGTAAATATAACATCTTCTGCTGTAAACGGTACAGGCTCCTCCTCTTCTTTTGGATGCCATGTGACATCCTGTCTCAGGTAAAAAGTATAGAACTTTCCGTCCTCTGACATTTCCCAGCGTTCAGCCAGTTCCGGGACGATTTCCTGCTTCTCATTTATACCGACAAGGCCGTTAAAAATGAGCTCGGTGATTCGCATGGAAATCATATCGTTGCTGGTGATAGGATCCAAAGTGGTCGGCCTGCCGTATTCACCGTAATTTAAAGTCCCACCATCCGGTTTCCCGTCGGTTTTTGGTTCTGCCCCTGCCTGGGGCGCCATCATGATAAACACAAAAAAGAAAATCAATAAAAGAACACTCGGTAACCTTTTCATAATTCCCTCCTCAAGGCTAATAGTGTGATACACTCAAACACTGCATTTTTTTGCCACTGTGACTTTATGGCAAACTTTTTTTATTTCCCCGACAAATCGGGACTTGAACTTTGATAAGCTCGTAAAATTTTCACCGATGACTAAGCAGAAAGTTCCATGTATTAATTCTGATAAATTAAATCAGTAATTATAAAATCTTTGCATCTCCGGCACTCTTTTGTTCCATGGAATATACGCCCTGCATGGCAATCTGTATCTGGCGTACTGCCGGAAATTGTTTACTTATTTCAAAATAAATTTCCAGTGCTTCCGAAAATTTCTTGGTCCGATAATATGCTTTAGCGAGGCTGACAAGTATTACCGGATCATTATATTCAATCTTGTTTTTATTGCTCTTATCCCTTCCAGCTTCCATATAGAATGCAGCCTTTACATAATCTTTTTTCTGCAAGTAGTACTTGCCGAGCGCAAAATTCACTCTGGAAAAAGCCTTTCCCTCTCCGGTTTCAACCATAACTAGAGCTTTTTTAGCTGTTTTTTGGCATTCAACTTGAAGCCTGCTGCATGCAAACAGGATATCTGAAAGCATGTAAGAGTTGGTTGTGGCCTGTGCCATATCACCAAGCATGCGCTTTGCCTGAGCCTTATCGTCCTTTAAGTAGCGGTTTTCAGCCAGCATTACCTTTGCAGTATTTTTGTACCTGGCAGGCATTTTCGCAGTTGAAACAAAGAGTTCAAACACTTTGGTGGACTCATCAATGTCTCCGAAGAAAGCATTTGCTGTGCCAAGGTAATACAGAGCCGGGCCCTTGACCTTCCCATCTGTAGAGGCTTTTTCCAGGTATTTAATACTGGCCTTTCCGTAAAGTATTGAAAGACTGCTGAGTAAAGACAGATCGTAAAAACGGATTATTTTATTTTTTGCCATTGCCTCTTCATAGGAAAAAGCCTTCAAATTTGCACTCTTTATTAAATCAAGCCCCTTCTCCACCTGCCCTGTAGCGGCATATACCCAAAGAACATTTTTAATTACCTGAATGGATATTGTTCCACCTGATTTTTGCGCTATTTTGAGTGCTTCATCGCACATCGCCAGCGGATTTTTCGTTGTGAGTCCGGCTTTGCAATATGCCTTGGCAATCTCTGAGAGCACTTCAGGGTCTTTAGTCTTTACAGAAGACCAGAGTTTTTTGGCTTTTTTTGGTTTTCCCAGTAAAAAATAGGAACCACCAAGGCTAACTTTTCCAATTGCTTTATCTTTTGGTTTTATCTTTTTATCTACAAGAAATCTTTGTAGAATAGCTGCAGCTTTTTCAGGTTTTCCTGCTTCCAGATACGCCTGCGCTAAATATAATTTTACCAGCCGACTTTTCGCTTTGCCCGAAACAGCATCAATTTTTGTAAGGTAGTCAAGGTGCACAGATATCGAAGTGTGGCGGAGCTCGCTGTATAATCTGGCACTCGAAAGATAAACCATACCCAGGCTAAGACAGACAGTGCCTTCCTCGCCAGGCTTGAGTGATGGGAGATATGAATAGAGCAGTTTGCCCGCATCTTCATACAGGTGCTTTTTGTAAAGCTTCATTCCGTTTTCTACAGGCCCGTCTGCGAAAGACAAAGACCCTGTAGAAAATACAATCATCACGCAAAGCAACACAGCTTTTTTCATACAATCCTCTTAAAATATGCAGCAGTTATTTCTTCAATTCGGTAATATAGCAATATATATATGGTCCCACTGTTCAATCTGTGCCCGAAATGCAATAGTTCCATCAGATGAACAAACAACATCATGGTTCATTTTTGTTGTTGTCTTGAGAATCGCTTCGGTTTTTTCATCAACATTAACAACATGTATCGGGTTATATGACTGCCGATCATTTTTTACATAAATGATTCTCTTGCTGTCCGGCATCCAGGCAGGGCCGCTTTCTATATCCGGGATTACATTGGTTGCTACTACCTTTGCATAAAGCTCTTCACCCTCAGTGGGGTCGGAACCATCTGCAGCTATCACAAAAAGAGCCCATACCTTTGGGTCTTCCTGCAAATTATAGTTGGAATAAAAGGCAACTTTTTCTCCATCCGGTGACCATGCCGGTCTCAGGTCATCATATGACCATGTCGTGAGGGCCTTTAAAGTCTCGGCAGGTTTTGTTATATCCTCAATTAAGTAGATATCATGATTTTCATTAGAGCCGTATATCATTGCAATTTTTTTCCCATCCGGTGACCATTGAGGATAAAGATATGTTTTTTCTCCATTCGTTATCTGAATGGTTTCCTTTGTTTCAAGTTTCATCAGGTATATATCCGCTTTTCCGGTGCGGCCGGAAACAAAAATCAAGTGGTCGGCTACAGGAGACCATTGCGGGTGGCTGTCTTTTTCATCATCTTCTGTAAGCCTTATTGTCGATTCGTTGCCAAGCTGTGGCAAATGGTACAGGTCATAGTTGCCGCTTCCGCCATTGCTCATAAACACCAAACCTCCTTCTGTGGGCGACCAGCTTATTCCTGAATTATAGCTTATATCTTCAGCAATACCCGGAAAAAAAAACTCCATTTCTTCATTTTTTTTGTCAGACAGCTTGCAGTAAATCTTTTGAAAAACAATACCATTAAGCCCGGAAATGATAATTTCTCTTTTATCTCCTATACTCCGTTCAAATGCGATTTTTTTTCCTGAAGGTGACCATACCGGATTTGAATCATTATGACCGGCTTTAATATCTATGAGTTCACGTACATACAAAGGCTTTAATTCTTCCGGTTCTTTGAGGGTTTCTTTTTCAAGGTCAGTATCCTGCTCAGCTGTTTGAGATTTTTCTTCCTCTGGTTTTGTCTCATCAGCAGCTTCATCCTGCCCGTCTTTTTTAGGTTCAGGTTCGGACTCAGCTTCTGTTGAAGCTGAGGTTTTCCCTACCGCCTCACTGCTTTTGGGTTCCACAACCTGCTTACCTATTTGAGATTTATCTTCTCCGGGTTTTGTCTCTTTAATGAGCTTCTCCGGTTTATCCGTCTCAGGCTCAGGAACGGACTCAGACTCTGGCTCAGGAACGGGTTCAGAACCGGGCACAACAACTTCCACAGACCAGCTAGGTTCTTTCCCTTCATCTTTTGATTCTTCCTGGCCAACACTTTCTGCTTTCTTATCTGTAGAAGGCGTGGCAGGTGGGACATCTTCGGATATGCCGTTAGTAACAACCAGCAGTACCCCAAGAATTATAACGATTAAAATTCTGATTTTCATCAATAATACCAAACTGCCAATCTCCCCCTAAATCAAATCCTTTATCTGCCTTCGATGTTTTTCTGCTGAGCTTCGGATTTGTATAAAGGCACTTTTGCCTTCAAGATTTTTTGGAAAAAAATCAAAGTATTCTTTCCATGCCCGATCTGCTTTTGGAAGAAGAGAACTCTTTTTGGTTATCAAATAAAGTTTGTGGTATGAAATTGCCCTGTAATAGTAAGTGTCGTGAACAGCCTCGTCAAATTGGAGATTTGGGAAAAACCGGATATTCTGCTTTGATATCCTGAGCTTTTCTATTGCTTTTGCAAAATTTTCGGCAGCAGCCCGTTTGTCTTTTTGAACAAGCTGATTGCCCTTCTCATAATAAGCATGCCCAAGGTTAGTATATGTAACAGCAAACTGCTTATAGATTATCTGCCGGTTTTCCGGAAGTGAGAGTACATTTTCAAATTCACGGACAGCCTGATCATAGTCTTTCTTTTCATCCATATAAAGCTGTGCAAGTCTGCAATGAGCTTTCGAATAATCAGGGCTCTGTCTTTCAGTGTTCTTATAAGCCATGATCGCCGCATCGACGTTCCCGTTTTGTTCAGCCATTTTTCCTATCTTCATGTAGTCCTTTAGGAATACAATCCTGTTATCATCAAGACGAGCCACTTCCGACTTGTTGAATTCCATAATTTTTTCCCAGTCACGGTATTCACCACCAACAGAGAGCTTCACCTTGCGGAATCCAAAATTCACCAGTTTGCCGTCTATCATGGGTGTTGTACCTATCTCGACACCGTCAATAAAAACAACAGCTCCTGATGGTACGGAATCGACCTTGAATAAAGCGCTGCTGATATCTATGGCAAATTCTTTTACTTCCTTGTTTTTTTCTACACTAAAGGTCTCATTAACCGGTTTATAGCCGTACCGGGACAATAGAATATCATGTTCCTCATAAAGACGTACAGGCACTAAAGCCCTACCGTTAGAACCGGTAGTCCCTACCCATGTATTATTAATGTATATATTAACTCCCCACAGTGGTTGCGCGTCAGGTTCAAGTCCGCCTCTTGCTAGTAAAGTAAAAGAGTCCTTTGTAGCCGCTTTTTCCTCTTCAAGATATCTGCGCCGAACTATCCTGTCTCCGATCTTGACTTCATCACCCTCATTAACAGCAACTATCTTGACCCATGATTTTGCATCCTCAGTCTCGTTAACTTTGAGCATACCTGCTTCCCGAAAACCTGTAAACTTCCCTGAGCTGTTCGAAGTTGCGACCGTATAACTAAACTCGTTGCCCCGTCTGATTTTATAGTCAAGTTTGCCGAGATTTAACCTGTAACGATCTTCTTCAATGGCGTCAATTGTTCCTTCAAATGGAAACTGGTCTATAATATTTTTAACGATAAGTTTTGCAGTATTTTTAATATTCTTCTTCTTTCTAACTTTATTTATTTGACTCAGGATTATATTTCCGTTTGCAGTGTTTACAGTGGTTTCAATTGTCATTCCGGAATCGTCCTTTGTCACACTTCCCGAGATAATCATGTCGACTGTTCTAATAAGCCTGGTTTTTTGCCAGCCCTTTGTCGAGACTGTTTCCATATCAAGGCTTGCCCGCATCATATTATCCCGAAGCATTGCCTTTGGCACCTCGCTAAAGCTTGAATATATAAACATATTGTTGCTTATCGCTTCTTCTATTCTGTTTAAAACTTCCGACAGATCTTCTTCCGGCGAATTATTCACATAACCGTAGAGGCCAACCTTGATTGGTTTTGGCTTTTCAGGATAGAAAAGACGGTGTACAGTCTGCCGCCCTTTTGCGGCAATCGTTGTTTCCCACTTGGCAGGTATATAGCCTGGCGCGGAGAGTGTTAATTTAGCTTCTTTATCAATCCTGCCTTTATACTTAAAGGTTAATGCGCCTTTAGAATTGGTCTTTCCTATCTGCTTCCCATTAACGTGTACGATCACCCTGGAAACAGGTTTTAAAATACCATATGAATATGTACGGGTCACGACAGAAACCGTAGATCTTATTCTTCTTGATTTTGGCGGCTTAGCCTTTGCCGGTGCTTTAGCCGGGATCATTTTTTCTGCAGGCGTTACTCCGACCGGGGCTTTTTTTACAGGTTTCACAACCACGACTGCTTCTTTCACTTCTTCCTTTATGGAAAGAGCGACCTCCAGTATTTGACCAGGTTTTGCTTTTACCTTTCTGTGCCAGGAACTAAACCCATTTTTGCTGATTTTCAGGTCCAACCCTTTTTCAGGCAGGCTCTGATAATTATACACATACTCACCGTTTTCATCTGTCTTTGCACCTGATTCCCCGTCTATGCGTATGGATGCACTCTCAATAGGAGACCCGTCTTCTGATACAAAGATTGTAAAATATTTTTCAGATTTCAGCGCTGCCCCGAACTTGTACGTGTCAACAACACCATCCTTGGGCAGTTTCAACACGAAGGAATCCTTCCATGGCTCAATATTATAACCCCGGGTTTCCTTGTGAACAGACACATGGATCTCTGAACCGGGTTGTTTCTTGATTCTTTTTGATAAATATCCGCTATTGTCTGTAATTCCAAGTTCGTCGCCGTCTATCAAAACCCTGGCATCGGATGCGAACTTGCCATCCAAAGTAACTTTCACCTGCAACTCAAATTCAGCCTTTTTTCCGGTTTCGCAGGCAAAAATTAGAAAAAACGACAGCAGAATAAATATTAATCTTATTATTTGCTTTACCATGGTATGTACCTCCTAAAAACGTTGCCGACTAATAGCACCATCGGTTTCGGAATAAGCTTAACCCAGGTATGAAACCTGTTATTTTTCCGGTCTGAGGATTACCCTATGCGATAATCGAAAACTCCATCGAGTTTACATTCCTGGTGGCCGGATATTCACCTCGCCGGGATTAATAATTTTATCCGCATCAGAAGAAGCACCCTCAATGGTTCTGCGCTTACCTTCCGGGATCTTTTTTAGCTGGAACTTAATTTTTTCACGCGTGCTGCCTTTCATTTCTACGGTCCGCGTTTCAGTGTCAAAGCCAATTCTTGTGGCTTCAACTTTATAAGTCCCAGGAACTATGGCTTCCTTTTCAGATTCAAATTTTCCATCTTCATCTACGACCACTGAATGAGAGGCTTTTTCCACCTTGGCAGTAGTATTAATCATATTTATTACTGTACCTTTGGGGTGTTCGCCTTCAAGAGGTTCCATTTTAAGATTAACCAGCTCAACCTTGCCATATATTTTTGCCGAGCAGGCCGCTGTCAGTAACACTAAAACGGAAAGCAATAATAATAAAATTGTTCTATATTTCATGATTCACTCCTCCTATACTTGTAGGAATACTGAAAAATTTCTACACCATATTTTCGCTTTATATAATTAATATTTTTTGATATCAATATAAATACCATTTTTTACAATATTTTAGCCCGACCGAACATTTTTTTTGAAAGTCTGAAAAAACACGTTTTCCCCAGGCTTTGACTAAATAAGATAAAATTTTAATTGCTTCAAAGTTTCTTCATCAGCTTTTCTTATCACAGCACTTATCTGGATTTCTCTGTCCTTTTCAATTATACGTCTGGTGTCACACTTAAAATGGAGTTTGTCTTCGATTTGCGGAAGATAAAATGAAAGCTTAAAATGTGGGAGATCTCCTACCGTGCTTAATTTTATCTTAGAACTTTTTGGAAAACTTACCAAAACGCCTCCCATGGCAATATCAATAATTACACACGCAAATGTCTCTGTTTTTCCTCCGACTTTGATGGTCGATGTCGCGGGAAGGGCAATCTTTTTTCGCTTAAATCTACGCCGATCCTGAAATCCACGCCGGTCAGTTTCTGTTTCCGATAGCTGAAGATTTCGCTCATTTTCCAGATAATCAAGTATGATTTTGTCGAGGAGAGATGCTACTGTTCGTCGCTCTTCCCTTGCAGCGCGCTTGAGAGATTCACGAACCAGAACGCTCATTCTTATGCTATAAACGACATCTTTTTTCATTATGGTGGGACATAGTATGGCATTTGTAATACAATATCAAGACATATATTTATTTTTTTGCCTTCATAGTTTTCTATCGGTAAAAATAATTAACTTAAGCTTGATGGACTCGTAAAAAGTCGAATTCATTAGGTTTTAGGCATTAAAAATAAAAACTTTAGTTTTTTTGATGGTCTTCTATCGGGTTTTTATGAAATGAAGGATAATATCCTTAAATTCTTCGGGCAGATCAATAAAAGGTGTGTGGCCTGCATCAGAGATGATTCTAAGCTGGGCATTAGGCATTTTTTCATATCCTTTTTTGCCATGACTAACGGGTAAGATTCGATCTTTCGCTCCCCATATTATCAAAGCAGGATTCGTAATTTGGCTAAGTTTATCCGAAGAAAATGGCGCGACAGCTCTTCCTTTGCCATTTACGAAGGGGAGCTTTCCCCCCGAAGACCGGATAACTTCAAGAAGATAGGCAATACCATCATCTCCAGGAAAATTATCTGTTTTATGCACCAGATATTTTACTATCTTTTGAACTGTTCGTCTCGTAGGAAATATATTAGCTGCTGCCATTTTAAACATTGCTCCAGGCGAGATACCCCATCCCCCAAAACCTGCGCTACCAACCAGTATGAGTTTTTTAACCCT
>Ga0255417_1008_pt1 | contig 13188 bp, 12 predicted proteins | sample ANMaggSeSYBR01G4_FD_182643 | JGI IMG/M metagenome (GOLD analysis project Ga0255417, IMG submission 182643) | Sediment cell enrichment communities from methane seep in Santa Monica Basin, California, United Staets - ANME aggregate JGI... | ecosystem: Environmental > Aquatic > Marine > Cold seeps >... | reverse complement strand
TAATAAATCGCCACACTGCCACCACTATGCCAAGTATGGAAACAGGAACAAATATACTAAAAAGCGCGGCACCACCAAGTTCTGCAACTCCGGTGGCACCGGGAGTAGTTGGGACAGACATGATACATGTTAAGAATACCTGCACAGCGAAAGCTATCAGGATATGAGGTGGTTGGTTAAGTCCAAGCAGTATCAATGGCACTATTAAAAATTCCATTATCCAGAACACCACAGTAAGCACACATCCAAGAAATATCCCTCTCTGACCTGTTCTTACAAAGGTCCACAGGCTGTTATGTAAATTCCACAGTTCGCGGTCGATGGACTCAATGATATGCTCAGTCTTGGCAAATCGACCTACCCTGCCGAGGTTGTGGGTGAGGAAAGATGAGAGACTTACAATGAATTTCGGTTTAAAAAGGCCTCCAATGACGAGAAACAACATCAACAGTATGAATACCTCGGCAATTATGATAACCGCATCCAATTCCCAGTTTGTCATCGATTCTTTTACTATCCATAGTGCAAGGGGAGTGGAAATCAACAACAACAAGGCATCCAGCAACCGTTCAAATATGACTACGGCAGTAGCATCACCTACTGGCATATTTCCGCTACGGGTTAGCAGGTGTATCCGTACTGGTTCACCACCTGCCGTGGAAGGGGTGACTGATGCGGCGAACAGGTTGGATAACACTGCTTCAGTAGCATACTTTATACTGATATAGTGACCAAGCTCCGCGGCCATCACTTTCAACCTCATACCCCAGATAATATAACTGCCCATATGCAAAACCACGGCTGCCAACAGAAATATCGGATCCATCTGCTGAAGAGCTGGTAGGGTCTCCGGCCCCATCGTGAATGCTATGAGCAGTACTAAAAGTAGTATACTTAGCATTAAAGAAATGACTAGTATTTTTTTCAGTCGTTGCATGCTACCCCTAAAAGATAATGATTATATCTCATTAATTATATTATTATAATTATTCCAAAAATTCAATTCCATTTAGAACTATATCAGCATACATTCTTACTTCATTATTTTTATCATCTAATAAGTATTCAATATCCTTTTGGACCCGATTATTAATAATTAGTATCTCAGAATCATTTTCAGGCACATAATCTTCTATAAATGTCATTAATTTTTTCAGGTAGGAAAATAAAAAAATCAAAGCAATTCTTAATTCTTTATCCTCATATATTGAATTGGTAAATAATTGTTCATATACTTGGATTGTCTTTTCCGGAAGAGTAATAAGTGGAATGAAAGACCAATAAAGTCCATAAATAGCACCAAGAGGATCAGCAGTATGTAATAATTTTTTTATAATGTCGAGAATATCATCTGGAGATTTACGAAAGGTGTTACAATAATAAGATATCAATAAATTAGTCAAATCATTGTTTTCATCACAGACTTTCCCTACCGAAAAAATTTTTTTCGGATCAATGTTTGTTAAGGGCATTAATGCTATAAACATCATCAAGTAAAAGTTCTTTGCATTTTCTCCACTATCAGTAGACGCAGCATGATTTATAAGTACACTTGATGGTACCAATTTTAATGTACGCCCAGCTATATTATTAAACATTTTATCTGAAAATTTTTGATTTACATTTTCTGATGGAAAAGAGATTTCCTTTATCAAAATTGAACTCATGATTCGCAAAGATTCGTCTTTATCTTTTTCCAGAATTGGAAGGAGTTCCAGTGAATTTTTTTTAATTGACTCAAAAAATAAATCGAATTTTTGATCTTCGATATTGTATTTTTTTTGTAAAAAGGTGAGGCATGAGTATGTTTGCAATATAGTTAAAAATCCAGTGATCCTGATCAAGAAATCTTCATCTTTTAAAAAATACTTTATGGAATCAGGATTAAAACCTTTACTATTCATTAATGCTACTGAAGTTGGTAAAGAAATAAGCAGTATACCAGAATAGTTTGAAACCAATTTTTTAATAAGATTTGCAGATTTTTGTGAATCGACCTTCTGGATTTCTTCAAGCACATTAGACATGAACATGTGATTTGAATTTAATAATGTTTTGTCTAAAAATTCGGTTGCCTGTTCAGAATTCATTGCTCTCAATCTGCGTAATAAATTTAAATTAGAATCTGCATCCGACATCCCAAATTCGGTTGAGAGGTCATATGCCAGATTTTTACAACTTTTGGATAAGCCATTGGAGTTTTCAGATAAAATTTTATTTACGATCATTGATAATTTTTGATATCCAATATCCCTTTTTAGACTCTTAATCTTGTATAATAATAATTCGTAACTATTCAGCCACCCTATAAACAGTTTACGTTAAAAAAAACACCTATACCGAAAAATCAATATACTTTGACATCATATTAAATTAATATTCAAAAAACAACCAAATTTTTCCATTAATCTGAGGGGATTTATATGGAATGTGAAGAAATTCTTACAATTTATGAAGCTGGACCTGAAGCAGTTATTATTTTAATAAATCAACTGACCTCCAGAATTGCCGAACTTGAAGAACGCATAAAATCATTAGAGGAACGACTCAACAAAAACAGTAGTAACAGTAGTAAGCCTCCTTCAACTGATGCTTATGCAACTAAAAAACCCAAACCAAAAAGTAGGCGTATAAAGAGTGGTAAGAAGGTAGGTGGTCAAAAAGGCCACCCAGGAACAACATTAAGGATGGTCGATAATCCTGATGAAATTGTAATTCATAAGGTAGATCAATGTAGCCATTGTCACACATCTCTTGAAGATAAAGAGGCTAAAGACTATGAAAGAAGACAGACTTTTGATATACCGCCTGTCAGACTCTATTCGACAGAAGACCGTGCTGAAATAAAACTCTGTCCAAAGTGTGGACACATAAACACAGCTGATTTTCCAGAGGATGTGACACAGAGCGTCCAATATGGTTTGCGACTAAGAGCTTTTGCAGTCTATTTGCATGATTACCAACTTATCCCCTATGATCGTAGTTGTGAATTATTATCTGATGTCTACGGATGTGAAATAAGTCCTGCTACTTTGATTAGAGCAGAAAACGAATGTTTTGAAGGCCTGGAAGAATTTGAGAATGTAATTAAGGACGCCTTGCTACAATCTCCTGTCATCCATTCTGATGAAACCGGGGTGAGAATAAAGGGAATACGTAACTGGCTTCATGTAGCCTGCACTGCTAACATGACATATTATTTCGCTCACCCAAAAAGAGGTTCTGAAGCTATGGATGACATGGGTATTCTACCAAATTATAATGGTGTTGTAGTCCATGATTTCTGGAAAGCGTACTACAAATATCTCTGTGATCATGGACTTTGTGACACCCACCTCTTAAGGGAATTAACGAACATCTCTGAAAATTATGAACAGGAATGGTCAGAGCAGATGGAGGATTTGCTTCTTGTTATCAAAGGATGTGTGGATGAAACGCGAGAAACGTCTGATTCTTTGACGCCCAGGCAGATTAAAGATTTTGAAACGATGTATGACTACATCACCAAAATGGGACTGGAAGAAAATCCACCTCCTTTGGATTTGGATACAAAACCAAAGAAGCGTGGTAGAAAGAAACAGACCAAACCGAAAAATCTACTGGACCGCTTCGTAGGCTATAAAGGCGATATTCTCAGGTTTATGTATGATTTTAATGTCCCTTTTGATAATAATCAAGCAGAAAGGGATGTCAGAATGATGAAAGTACAGCAGAAAATATCAGGTACTTTTAGAAGTGTTCAGGGTGCACTCTCTTTCTGCCGCATTAGAGGGTACATTTCTACTGTGAAGAAAAACAATCTTTCTGTTATTGATGCAATTGGAGCTGTTTTCAACGGAAAGCCATTTGTTCCATTTTTGGATAGTGTATAAGTGGATATTTTAGTTTCGGAACTGGAGAAACTAAATGAGTTGGTCGAAATTTGAGAAGGGCTGAATAGTTACAAATAAAGTTTACTTAAAATGAGATGTGCCTTTCTAAGTTAAGCTGGATTACTGATGTAGTATCGACAAATCAAGACTTGATACGTGCAAAGTTACTGAAACATGACTGCAAGAATTTTTTTCACCGACAATTTTTCAACCGTTAAGGCTCAGAACATCAAATACGCAAACAGTGACACAATCACAACAGTAACCAGATTCAGCCACAACCCAGCCCTTGCCATCTGTGGAATAGTAACATAACCCGACCCGAACACAATGGCATTAGGTGGAGTAGCTACCGGCATCATGAAAGCCAGGGACGATGATATAGCGACCGCAGCCATTATCCCGAACGGGGATATGCCAAGGGTTACTGCAATGGACGCGGCAATTGGCATCAGGATAGTGGCCGTGGCCGTATTTGATGTGATCTCTGTGAATATCTTGGTAATAACAACAGTTGCCAGGATCAACAGGAATACAGGCATTGCCACAAGGAACGTAAAACTCTGGGATACCCATTCAGCCAGGCCCGTTTCTGCAAACCCCCTGGCAATAGCGAACCCACCACCCATCAGGAGTGCAACTCCCCATGGTACTTTTTCAGTATCCTCCCATGAAAGCAGTGAAGCCTCCTCCCTGGCAGGCATTATAAACAGCAGCAGTGCCCCGGTAATTGCGATACTGGCATCTGTAACCTGGGGCAGGTACTTGCCCCACAACAGCCCCCTGGTCATCCACAAGACCGCCACCATGACAAACACCATAAGCACTTGTTTCTCCTCCCTGGTAATCTTGCCCTGCCTGGCCCTCTCAGCCTTTATGACCTCACCGCTGCCCGGCATCTCATCTTTCTGGATACGGTAACCGATATGGGTAAGATAGAACCAGGTTATGACCAGCATGACAGACGCCAGGGGAAACCCGAAGTATGCCCATTCAAAGAAGTTTACCTGCACCCCGAACATGGACTGGTAGATGCCTGCGAATATCAAGTTGGGCGGTGTCCCCACCAGTGTTGCCATCCCGCCTATGGATGCTGCATAGGCAATGGAGAGCATCAGTGCCACATTGAAATCCGGGTCGGACTTTTTAGCAGATATGCTGGCAATCACAGCGGTTCCGATCGGCATCATGACCATGGCAGTGGAAGTATTTGAGATCCAGGCAGATAAAAAGGCAGTGGCGACCATAAAGCCTGCTATGATACGCCTGGGACCAATGCCTATGGTGTGCACCACAAACAGTGCAATGCGCTTATGCAGGTCCCATTTTTCCATGGCAATGGCAATGAAAAAGCCGCCTAACATGAGGAATACGATATGGTGTCCGTACTGTGCTGTTACATCGCCTACCTTCATGGCACCGAATGCAGGTAAGACAACGATAGGCAGCAGTGCCGTGGCAGAGATGGGAATGGCCTCGCTTATCCACCATACAGCCATCCAGATCGTGACGCCTGCTACAACTGTGGCGGCCGGAGACAGGCTTTCAGGTTCGGTCAGCAGGGTTAGAATAAAAAAGAGCGGACCGAGAACAAGACCTGACCTTTGCCTTATACCTTGCTTCACATTTAGTAATTAAAATCATTATATTTAAATCCTATTAGATTTACCTGCTTTTGGAGGTATGATAAATTGTATAAAAAACTGATTATTTTACTGGTGTTATTTACATTAATAGCAGCAGGTTGTACAGAAAAGGATTCTACGACAATCTCAACAAGTGATGGTGATGTGGATATTAGTGTCAGTGTCCCTGATGACTCTGAAAATGAATGGTGCCCGGTCGGAATGTCGTGGGATGCTGCAAATCCGCAGACTGGTGAGACGTCGAGTATGGAAATCGTAGGTACTGAGACAGTTGACGGTGTTGAGATGTGTAAGGCTATCCTTGAAACAAATACGGATGATGAGATCGCAAAAATGGTATACCTGTTTTCAGAGGACGGCGAGACTTTCGAATGGACATATTATGATGCTGACGAGAATATTGTCTCACAGATGAGCATGAAAGACGGCAATATGACCATGATCGATGAAGAGGGTAATGTGATGAATTTAGGTGGGATGACATAAGGATCTTACAAAAATTCAAGCACTTTCCCTTCCAGCCTTTGGATGGAAGGGTACTTCTCTTTTTTTTTACACGTTCATGGCAAAACCCTGCCGTAATTATCAATACTCAATCCAGTTGCCTACTGCGGCAGTTTCACCCGTATCGAGAACTGGTACAGCACCCTGCCACCCTCCCCCTACTCGACGAGCAACATTGCATAGTCGCCGAAGTGGAGCGCCGCCTTTCGGTGGCGGATGAAATGGGAAAGACAGTCGAGCAGAGCCTCAAACAAGCAGAGCGCTTGTACCAGAGCATCCTGAAGCGGGCATTCGAGGGCAAGCTGGTGCCCCAGGAGCCGGATGAAGAGCCGGTAGGGGTGTTGCTAGAGCGGATAAAGGTAGAGAAGACGCAAAGGGAAAAAGTAAAAGTAAAAAGAGAAGTAAAACGTACAATGGAATAAAACACTTTCACAGTGCTTACCAAAAGAAGATATGATTACTGTACCAATAGAGATTTGAAAATGGATATTAAAAAACGAATATTTGAAAACCTGACTGAAACTCAAAAATACGCTTTGTTACTCCTGAGTGCAAACAATTTTGAGCCAATTAAAGGCAAACTCTGGTACCAAAAGGAACTTTTTCTTTTATGCAAAAACAATGAAGAACTTGCAGATGACGCTGATTTTGAAGCCGATTTTGTGGGACCTTATAGTGAAACTGCAGATGAAGAATTAGAACAGCTTGAATCTGCAAGAGTTGTTGAAAAAGAAGGAAATAAATTAAAATTAACTGGTCTTGGTCAGGAAATCGCAATAATAATCAGTGAAAATACCACTGCTGAAGAAAAAGAAATGATTGAGGATTTCAAGGATATGCTGAATAATTTGACCGAAGATGAATTGCTCGGTTTCATATATTTTACTTATCCTGAAATGACCGAAGAGTCGATAAAGATTAAAAAAATACAGCCAAAACGAAAAAAGATTGCATTAAGTCTCTATGCAAAAAGCAAGATTAGTTTTGGGAAAGCCCTGGAAATCTCTGGAACTAATATTGATGATTTTGTTAGAGAAGTTAAACTGAAAGGGATTCAGATATATTCATAGGTACTCTGATTATGAAAATTTTAGATTCATCCCCAGTCATAGCTTTTTATACTGAACTTAATGAACCAGATATGTTACATAAATTTATAGAATTGGGATATGAGTTAAGGATACCAAGAAGTGTATCAATTGAGTTTATGTATGAAAATAATATTGATGGGGGCATTATTTTTCTCAAACAGTATATCCCTGTCAAGTATGAAATGACTGGTGGCCCGAGAAGAAGGGAGGTGCCTGAAGTACCTTATGATGCCTTGCGTGAAGCTGTGATAAATGCGGTGGCACACAGGGATTATTTTGAGAAGGGTGCTAATGTGATGGTGGAGATGTTTGATGACAGGATTGAGATTACCAGTTATGGTGGGCTTGTTAAGAGTTTGAAACCTGAAGATTTTGGCAAGAAGAGTGTGCTTAGAAATCCGAATATTGCTAATCTGCTGCAGAGGGCTGGGTATATTGAGAAGATGGGGACTGGCATTAATAAAATAAAGAGACTTGTGGCTGAAGCGGGGCTGCCGCCGGTGGAGTTTGAGTTTGGTACGTTTTTTGCGGTGATATATTATCGACACGGATATAAGCCGATGGGTATTGAAATAAGGAAAGAAGAAAAGCCGGGTGTGATTTTTGATAGAATACCCCAGCATGAAGGAATAGATGAGGGATTACGTGAGGGAGTAAATGAGGGAGTAAATGAGGGGGCACTATATATAAGGTCGGGCGTGGCGCTTCGTCCTGTGATGACAGGCGGGGGCCAGGAGCGGGGGCTGCGTTCGGGTTCTGAGAATATTTCAGGTATTGTGGGTATGGGTAAGGCATGTGAACTGGCAAAGGATGAGATGGAGAACGATGCCAGGCAAATGGAGGCGCTCAGGGAGAAGTTGATTGACGGAGTACTTGGCAATATGAAACATTCTTATCTAACAGGTCACATGACAAAGCGACTGCCGAACATTGCCAGTTTCAGGTTCAGTTTTATCGAGGGCGAGAGCATCATTATGAGCCTCAGCGACCTGGGTGTGGAGGCGTCAACGGGTTCGGCATGTTCTGCAAAGACCCTGGAGCCGTCCCATGTACTTATCGCTATCGGGCTGCGCCATGAGGAAGCCCATGGGTCGCTGTTGTTGTCCCTTAACAAGTGGAATACGCAGGCAGAAGTTGACCATGTGCTTGCGAGCCTGCCGCTTGTGGTGGAGCGGTTGAGGGCATTGTCGCCACTGTACCAGGAGGATTGATTGTATGAGTTTTGAATATTCGGAAAAGGTAAAGGATCATTTCAGGAATCCCAGGAATGTGGGGACCATTAAGGATGCGGATGCCACCGGACGGGTGGGAAATCCGGTTTGCGGTGATATGATGGAGATACAGCTTAAGGTGGAGGATAATATCATTAAGGATATAAAGTTCAAGACCTTTGGGTGCGCTTCTGCTATTGCCACCAGTAGTATGGTTACAGAGATTGCAAAGGGTAAGACCCTGGAAGAGGCGCTGGAGATTACCAGGCAGGATGTGGCAGATGAATTGGATGGCCTCCCACCCATAAAGATGCACTGCTCCAACCTGGCTGCCGATGCATTGCATGCTGCCATTAAGGATTACATGGAGAAGCAGGAAAAGGGTATTGCAAAACTGAAGGAGAATGAGTATGAAGTGGCAGTGATAGGGGGCGGTGCTGCCGGGTTGGCTGCTGCTACTATATCATCCTATGTGGGGCTTAAGACTGTGATTTTTGACGGGGGACAGTGGGGCGGTATGCTGAACAAGTTCTGTCCTGATAAGTTGATAGAGAATTATCCGGGCCTGACCGACAAGATGACCACAAGGGAATTGACCCAGTTGCTGCTGGATGATGCGAGGGAGCAGGAAGCGAAGCTGGTCAATGAGCATGTGAATGATGTTGAAATAGAAATTGACAGTGATTTCAAGACCCTGATAACGGATTCCGGGACTTATAAGGCCAGGATACTGGTGCTGGCGTCTGGAAGTTCACCTGCCAAATCCGGCATCCCTGGCGAGGAGAAGTTTGCAGTGGATGACGGCGGCATATTTTACCTGACGGCAGACCCGTCCAGGCTGACCGGCAAGCGGGTGCTGGTGTACGGACACGGCTATAATGCAGTCTCTGCTGCTGGCTGCCTGGGAGGTATTGCCGGGAGTATCACGCTGGTGACTGATGAGGTGTCGTTCATGGTGCCAGAGCGGGAGATGGACAGGGTGAAGTGCATCGAGGGGCTCAAGATACTGAATTCGACAACCCTGTTGGAGATACAGGGCGCTGCAAAGGTTGAGAAGGCTGTGCTGGAAGACCAGACCGAGGGGGAGAAGATTGAGATTATAGTGGATGCTGTGGTGCTGGCAACTGGTATGGTGCCGAATGTCGGGCTTATGGAGAAGCTTGGTGTGGAGGTGGATGAATCGGGGTTCGTTAAGACTGATAAGTACCAGCGGACCAGCCTGGACGGGGTGTATGCTATTGGTAATGTGGCCTCTGATATTGACTTGCTGGTTGTGGCCGAGGCGCAGGGGATGATTGTGGCGCATGATGCTTATCGGAGGTTGAGGGGAGGGTGATGGGATTTATGGATGGAGTATTTGAGGTGAATACTTCTGAGAAATTGGTATATACAGGCCCGGTTGCAATAATCTGAGGTTCGTAATTAGGTTAGTATTATGTTGTTTGAAGACCCTGTACTGTTAGTACGGGGATAGTTATTCAATCCCTATCCCTCCCACACCACAACTCCACATAAACCGGATAATGATCAGATACTTCCACTGTTTCATCCCCACTCAATCCATACTCAATATTAAACCTGAACACTCCCTAATCCCCATACAAATCACTAACGGCTGAATCCGTAATTATAATCCGGTCATATGTGTAATCAGTGGACTTTGTGGTAGTGTCCACACTATCACCTATAACCCAATAATATTCACTGCCGCTTATTGTAGAAGTACCAGCTTCATCGAAATATGCCCCGTCTGCATTCAGATCGCCCAGCACTATGAAGTCCGCCTCATCGGGATACGTGCTCTGTGCATATTCAACCACCGCACCAAGCCCGTTAATCTCATCAGTCGCCTCATCTGGGTTGGTGTGGATGACTATGAATGTGGCATCAAAGTTACCATTAACCGCCCTGAAAGATGCGATATACGGCTCTCTATGAAACGGGTCAGTGCCGTCCGGCTCTGGGTATGTCTGGGGCGTACTATAATCGTTAAAAAGAGCTTCGACAACCATTTAGGTACAATAGGCGAAAATATTCCAACATACCTTAGGGTGATTAGAAATGGAAATCATTGAAATATTTGAAAAATTCAACAATGAAATACTTAAGACACGAGAACAGTTATTTAAACACATTTACCGTTCAGAAAACCAGGTTGTGTTGGAGGTAATTCTTAATGGTAAACATGGAACACTTTGGCGAACTTTTTAATATACTCCGCCAAGGAGCAAAGGTGTGGAACAAATGGAGAGAAAAAAATCCTGATGTGAAGCTGGATTTCCGAGGAGCAAATCTTAGCAGAAAATGCTTCAACGATGTTCATGCCAGAGCGACACAATCAGGAATACGTCTTCCAACTGGACAATTTCCCCTCATTGAAGCAAATCTAAGCAATGTCGATCTTAGAGGGGCAAATCTAAGAGGAGCAGATCTTACAGAGACGAATCTCCGAGAGGCAGACCTCAGGGGGGCGCAACTTTGTTATGCTCATCTGGTCGGCACAAAACTTGAAAATGCGAAACTTACAGGTTGTCATATTTATGGAATTTCCACTTGGGACTTGAAACTGGAGGGAGCAGACCAGTCGAATATCATAATAACTCCCCCAGGTGAATCTGTTATTACTGTAGACAATCTTGAAGTTGCCCAGTTCATTTATTTGCTACTCAACAACGAGAAACTTCGCAATGTGATTGATACTATTACCAGCAAAGTTGTACTTATTCTTGGTAACTTTCGTGAACATAAGGCTGTTTTAGATGCAATCCGTAATGAACTCCGTAACCGTGACTACTTGCCAGTTATGTTTGACTTTAAAAAACCTAAAAATCGTAATTTTACTGAAACAGTTAGTACTCTGGCACATCTGGCACGGTTCATAATTGCAGATATCACAGAACCAAGAAGCATTCTCCAAGAGTTGCAGGCAATTGTGCCACACCTTGCTGTGCCAGTTCAGCCATTGATTCTTGAAGGTTCTACTGAATCTGGAATGTTCCAGGATTTTAAGGAAAAACACTATGTGCTTCCAATATTCCATTATGAAGATATTAATTATTTGCTTGACTCTCTTGGAGAGAAAGTAATTAATCCTGCTGAAGCCAAAGCACAAGAATTGGAAAAGAGGTAGAGCCACCTTTTTGGTCATTTATTTTTCATTGTATATAAAGTATATATTTCCCTGGCAACAATTCAAAAATTATTAATCAAATCAAGTATTCACCAATTTAGTGCAAAACGACATCCTTTCATATGAACCATCTTACAACAAAAAGCCAACTATCACAGTAAAATCTATATTCACAGATAATAATAACTGGGATGCATTTCAGCTATCTGAAAAAGCCAATCTCCGAGATGTTGAAATCAAAGAAGTCACTAAAATGATGACATGTAAGGATGCAGATCGTGGCTTCTTTACATATTATTGTGAAAATTGTGGTACAGTAGCAACTGTTCATTTTGGATGTAATAGTCGTATCTGTACAAACTGCGGTAAGAATCACACTGATAAATGGGCAAAATCCCTAAGCAAAGCATTGTTCAATGTTCCTCATCGGCATGCAGTTCTTACAATTTCTGATGCTTTATGGTCTGTTGTTAGGGAAAATCGGTTTTTATTAAAGATTTTAATGGATGCAGCAATTGCAGCAATTAATGATACAATATCCTCTAAATATAGAAATAGACGGTTAGTTGCAGGTGCTGTTGTTGTGTTGCATCCATTTTCGAAAAATATGGGCTTTAATCCACATCTTCATATACTTAACCGAAGGTGGATTTGATAAAAAAGGCAATTTTGTACATCAAAAGTATATTAATTTCAGAACAATGCGTAAAACATGGCAGTATCAAGTACTTACTAGATTCAAAGCCGAATTTCCAAATGATATTGTATTTTCGATGCTGGTACATCAGCTTTTTGAAAAGTATTCTGAAGGATTTTATGTACATATGCCTGAAGAGTCCAGAATTACTAATACACGAAAAATAGCGAAATATGTTGCCAGATATATCAGACATCCTGTTGTCGCAAATACACGGTTGTACAAATACGATGGAAAATCAGTTACATTCTGGTATAAAGATGATAAGGGCATTAAGCATTTTGTGACAATGGAAGTACGTGTATTTATTGAAGCATTGATCCAGCATATCCCTGATAGAAATTTTAAGATGATACGCTATTATGGCGCATACAGTCGAAAAACTAAGAAAATTTATTCTGGATATTTACAGAGAAGTATAACACAAACTACATTCGATAACTTCATCAAAAATCCGAATAAATGGGCACCAATTTGTCCAAAGTGTGGAAGTAAAATGATATTTGATAGATATGAGAAGGGACCTCCTAAAGAAAATGAAGCTTTTGGAAACAAATTACCAGATTGGAGCCACCCAATGCTTAGCCATTGCTACAATTAATTTGCCCCCGAAGGGGGCTTTCTTGTTGAGATAAATGAAATGATACCCAATATATAGTAGTTCAAGTTATAATCAAAAGTAAATATGTGCAAATATTCTGATGGTAATAGATATAAATGTCCGCATGAAAGATTAGAAAATAGTGATTATTGTATTTTCCATCTACAAGATGATAATAAAGATATTGATGAATTTAATAAAGGAATAAAAGAAATATTAGAAACCGAAGAAGATTCGATTAATTTTAATGGTTTTTATTTTCCTCCAGATACGACTGATTTTAAGAATGTAACATTTAAAGGATATACTGACTTTAAAGATGCCGAATTTGGAGGATATGCAGACTTTAGTAATACCAAATTTAAAGGAACAGCAGACTTCAGGAAGGCCAAATTTAAAGGAAAAGCAACGTTTTTTTCTGCTGTTATTAGTGGGT
>Ga0255417_1007_pt1 | contig 14329 bp, 13 predicted proteins | sample ANMaggSeSYBR01G4_FD_182643 | JGI IMG/M metagenome (GOLD analysis project Ga0255417, IMG submission 182643) | Sediment cell enrichment communities from methane seep in Santa Monica Basin, California, United Staets - ANME aggregate JGI... | ecosystem: Environmental > Aquatic > Marine > Cold seeps >... | reverse complement strand
CACTAAGCGCCTTGGCCGCGATATGCAAAGCATCAATCCCTTTTTCCGGATGCGCTCCGCCATGAGCAGCCCGGCCTTTGACCCATATCTCTATAATATAAATAAAAGGCTCGGCCAATGTTATATGTCCGAGGGGACTGGCTGAATCAATAGCCAGGCCTTCTTTGGCTTTAAGCTTTTTAAAATTAAGCTGTTTGGCGCCAACACAGCCGATTTCCTCCTCGCGCGTAAAAATTAGCTCCAAGGGCCGATGTTGCAATTTCCTTTTCTCACATTCCTTAACCGCCTCTAAAATAGCAGTAATACCAGCTTTATCGTCCGCCCCTAAAATAGTCGTGCCATTGCTCTTAATAATCCCTTTCTTAATAATCGGCTTAATCCCTATTCCGGGCTGAACCGTGTCCATATGCGCCGACAAGATAAAAGGCTCGCCTTTACCCGGAATCCTGGCAATTACATTGCCATAACTATCGCGCCCGGATTTAATGCCAAAATTTTTTAAATACTTTATAATATATGCCGCTACTTTCCGCTCTTTGCCAGATAAGGAATCTATCTTAACCAGATCTACAAAAGTTTTTGTTATTTGTTTAGGTTTAATCATAAATTATTTTAAATTTAGTAATTAATATCATACTAACTTATTTTTACGAAAAATAAAGAAAATATTGATTGGTTTTGGATCTCATTATTTTCTGTTTATCCATTCAAAATAGCGTCACACATAAAATCTTCAAGCGGTGCAAAATTATTTTTTAATTGGCTTTTTCTAAGATAACTTAAGTACAATCTTTTTTCTTTAATCTCAATAACAGCCGGAGGTAAATTATTTTTGAGAAGCATGGCTGACAATATAAGCCGTCCGATACGGCCATTGCCATCAGAAAAAGGATGGATTTGTTCAAATTTGCAATGAATTTGCGCAGAATGCTCAATTATATCCTTTTTCTTTTGATTGATTTCTCTAACCAGCTTATTCATCAACTCAGGGACTTTTAGATAATTGGCAGTCGGTACATTTGACCCCACCATTCTAACGCCATGTCTTCTGTAAAAACCCGCGTCATCACGAATCACGTTCATAAGAATGCTATGTAGTTTTAAAATCAATTTTTCGTCTATTTTTCGTCTTTTGGATAAATTATTAAACAAAAACTTGATGGCTGACTGATGATTTTTTGCCTCAAGGTGCTCAACTAGATTCTTGTTCTTAATTGTCTCATTCCTGAAAATAACAGCGGCTGTTTCATCCTCGGTCAAAGTGCTTCCTTCAATGCGGTTAGTATTATAAGTCAACGATAAAATCAGCTGATCATATAAATCAGTTCTTTTCATAATCAAACTTAATATATCTTTGTACTTTTTAGCTTTTTTATGCATTATATCTTTTTTGCTAATCTCCTCTTTTTCATCATCGCCAGATATTGGGATACCGGTGTATTTTGACAAAAGTTTGTCTATTGATTCGAATTTACTTTTATGCGGCTTTGATTTACTGTTTATCCAGCTGTTTAGCGTAGCAAAAGACACGCCTAATTCTTTAGATAAATTTTCCTGGGTAAGGCCTGATAATCTTTTTATTATTTTTAGTTTTTCTGAGGTATTCATATTTTTACTATTTTATGCTTCATAGTTTTATAGTACAAAACTTTATAAAGTTTGTCAATATTAAATATTTTATAAAGTTTAACGCATGATGCGGCATCATAATATAGTTGGCGTAGATACTGTTAAATACTGCTTTTTTTAATCTAAAATAAAGTCATCTCGCTTTCTTGTTGATTTTTAATATAATTATTAATTACCTGAACTTCAAAACCAACTGTTGATACTGCATACCCTCTAGCCCAAAAACTTGCACCAGTAAAATTTCTTTTTTTATTTTAAAATTTCCTGGCAATTGCTATCGCGCTCTTGCCTTTTAAATACCCAACTATCGAAGCCACGGCATATTTTGGCGGTATAGCTATGCACATATGCACATGATCAAATAAAATATTACCACTAATTATTTTACACTCTTTATAACTCGCTAATTCATGGAATACTTCAACTAAATGCTTTCGAATATCTATGAATAACTTCTTCTGCCTTCTTTTTGGGATAAATACTACATGATAAACACAGTCCCATTTTGAATGGGCTAAACTATTATATTTTCTCATACAATTTTAAAAGCAGTATTTAACAATACTGCCTTCAAAATATCATAAATCTTAATAAGCTGAAATAGCGGTAAAAGTATAGGCCAAGCCTTTATAGTCTCACCAGTCAAACTGGTGGATTACCTGGATTTATTTACCAACAACAAAACAGGGCACTTTGGCCCTGTTTTGTATAAATTCCATACTTTACTAAACTATATAGTCATAAAAGCTATCAATGATTTGTATATTTTGATTACTTAAATGGACAGCAATAAGGACAAGGACCACTTCCGAAACAATTGCTATAAGTAGCTAGCGCATAGTTCCCAGCCATTAATATAACCGCCGAAACAACAATAAAAACGATAATTACTTTTACAATATCAATAAAGCCCTCCTTCTCATCCAATTCTTTTCTTTTTTTGTAATAAAAGAAATATAGCAACAAGGGTATTATTACAGCAAGGCCATAAAAAATAAATAATTCAAAGCCACTATATACATTAGAATCGGTTAGACCAAATTTATCATTTCCCATAATTAATTGCGCGCACAAAAACCAAAACAGACTACCAGTTAATAATATTAATTTATCCTTTAAAGATTTGAACATATTATTATATTAATTATTATCATCGAATGTTTTCCATGGTGATTTCCATGGAGCAAACCACAGTAACGGACTTCTGTGCCTATATCTGACATATGGCTCACCTTGCTCTGTAAAATTTACTCCCCCTTGAGCACCTGTGGCTGGAGCATTAAAATGCTGAGAAAATGCATTTGCAATACTTCTGGAACCAGCCGAACCAGCATAACATGAATAAAGCTCTATCTTAAGATTGTTTCCTATGTTTTTCGTAGGTAAATTGCCTACTGTTATATCTGTATTTGGGTCATAACCTGGACTAAGTTTATCTGTCATAATCGAAGCTGTACCCTGACTAGAAGGCTTGTTGCCTCCCGAATAATTCTTACCTACATTTCCTAAATATAATCCCTCACTAAATCCATGCCCATAATAACCAATATACGATATGTCCTCTGTGCTATTTAATGTATTTTGCCATTGTTGTGGACTGCTGCCTTCTTTAACATAAACAGGTTCTGTTTCTCCACTCTGAACCATTTGTTGCGCACTTTGATATGCTATATCTCTAAAATAGCTAGGATTTTCTTTGTTGCCTCCATAGAATATTACTTTATCTAAACCAAACGGATCGTTATAAAGCAATGGATTATTTGATACATAACTATACGAATTGAGTCTCTGGGGATCAGCTAGTAATTCGCCAGTTTCAATTCCGTAATAATTACTACTATATACCAAATCATTTACTAGCGGGTCAATGCTTATAAACCTGCCCATAGCCCCGTCCTGGTATCTAGCCACCATATACGATAACTCAGTATCGTCATCATACTCATGACCGGTGAACTTCCTCTGCTCATCAAAACTACCCTCCTTCTCATTCATCCTTTGGTCCCCAAATGGATAATAATCCAATAACTGCACTACCGTTCCATCTTCGTCTGTTACCACACTACTCCCACCTAAATGGTCGGTATATATGTTATATGTGCTGGTAGATACTCCGTTTGCTTCTATTGTAGCAATTAACTGATTATTAGCAAATATATGCTTAGTTTTGGTGTTTCCGTCAGTATTATAATACTTATTCGGATAGACGGTAGTTACGGTTCCGTCAGAATAACTAATGCGGTTGCCCTCATGGTCATAAGCATAGGTTATAGTCGTGCCACTGCCTCCCTGCCCGGCGGTTTCTTCCTCAAAACGGATCTCGTCTACATAAATGGTGGTGGTATCATCGCTCATTATAACTACACCGCCAACTGTGTCCTGGCCGATGTTAAAATCTTCTAATGGAATATCAACTTCATACCAAGTATTGGCGGCAATGGAGCCGCCTGAAATATAGTCGGTTACTACTACGTTATCAATCACTTCATCGTCATCATCATAAAGTTCAGCCACTAAATACTGCCCGCCGGTTGATCCGCCGTGTACGGCAAAACTAAGGGTTTCATAGTCGCTCACGTCAATGGCCGAATCCCTATGGATATAGAGACCGCCCCAGGAATCCGTATTATCGCACATAAAAAAACAACCCTGTGGTACTATTATTCCCACAGGGTTTTTTAAAAGCGTTACTAATCGCACTCATCATCAGGCGCCAGGCATACTTCTTCATCACCGCTTTCATCAACATTTTCATATAGGCCTGGGTCAAAATTAACGCCCACTTCTCTTCCTTCTAGAGTTTCTCTTGATTTGCCGTTGTCAATACCGCATTCTTTAAATAACATAGCCTGTCCTCCTTTTACTGTTTTTCTTTCATTAATACTTCCAGACAATCATTCAAGCCTTGATTCAAGGCAATGGTCCAGGCTTTATCAAGATTGTCTGATTGGCCCTGAAAAGACAATTTATAGCCGTTACATTTTAAAATTATACCGGTTTCAACCTCCGCCTCGGTTCCTATTTTATCGCTATTAATAGACCTAACGCTAAAATCAAATAAATCAATTTTGTCTATTAACGAAAAATAAGGCTTGATAATTTTTTTTGTGGCTAAAAATATCGCGTTAACCGTACCCACTCCTTCATCCGCGGTAATCTCGACTTTACCGTTTACCTGAATCCAAACAGTCGCACTGCTTTTCTTTTTTTCATCGCCAATAAGACTAAATGTGTTGCCCGTTGTAACTCTTAAAATTTGAAAGAACTTGTCCATCTTTTCCCCCTCCTTTTCTGTTTTAACTTAAGGCTTAATATAAAATCATAATAACCCCATATTAAACTATAAGCGATTCAAAGATCTAAAATTTAAAAAACCGTCTTCTTTGAAGACGGCCTTTTAAAATGTGCTTTACCTTTTTATGCCTTCAAAGAATACAAAACTTGGATCATAATAATGATCTGAATAATACAATTGTTTTGTGTTCTTTGGCTTAATTTCATGCTTAAGACATTAAGGCCTTGTCACGCGCGATAGCGCGTTTTAACTCTTTATAAATCCCTCCTTAATTTTTTGTCGCGCGCGATAGCGCGCTCTAAACTTTTTTTGTTTCCTTCGTTGCCTTGTGACTTCCTGTGCATTTCAAGAACTTTATCACCAGCCATACTGCTAAATTCGATGCTATCTACCTCAATAGGTTCTTCGATAGATTCCCTTTTGCCTGTTTTGACTGTCATCTACTATCCCCTTTCTTTTTGAGTTAAAGGTTAACCGTTAATTAAATTAGAACGAACGCTTTATAAAAACCGTCCTTGGCAAGGGCGGTTTTTTATCTTATTTTGCTATTTTCTTGATTTCTAATATTTCACCGCCCCAAAATCTAATTTAATAAATAACAGACTAATAATGCCAGTAATTACCGGATAGTCTGCTTTTACTAATTTTTGGGCTGTTTTACTCATATGATACTATTATAATGATTTATCTAGCATTGTCAATCCGTAAAATATCCACTAATATAAGCTAAATAAAAAAATAATTTAACTTTAGCTAAATTTTCCCCAACTACTCCTTTATTCCGTCTAAATTAACATCATAAAGAATCTTTTCCATCAAATGGTTATACGTAAGAAGCTCAGATTTATCAAACCATATTTTTATCTCGGTTTCCGCTTCTTCGGCGGTTCCGGAAGCATGGATTAAATTTCTAACGCTTCTTTGGTCAGTATCAGCCAGGGCATAAGAATCCAAGGTAAGATCACCGCGAATTGTACCAACATCAGCTAAGAGCGGAGCGGTCGCGCCGGTTATTTTTCTTACTAATTCAACAACGCTTGCTCCTTGCCACACCATAGCCACTACCGGACCGGAGCTTAAATATTTAGCATTAGCCTTTAAAACCGCCCAGCCGTTTTCAGCGTAAGTTTTATAAGGCGACTTTTCACCTTTTTTCTCATAAGCCACTGAGGCCTTTCTGCCAACTTCTTCAATCCATTCATCACCGCCAACTTCGTAATAATGCTTGGTTGCCATTTCTTTATCCGGCATAACCATTTTAAGAGCGATCAATTTAAGGCCGATACGTTCATAGCGCCTGATTATTTCCCCCATTAAAGAACGCTGTATGCCATCCGGTTTTATAATTACTAACGTTCGTTCATCTTGTATTTTTTTCATAAAGGCGCTCAACAAACCTAAAATAATATATTTTCGGCTTGTAAAAAATTATTAACTTAATTAAATTGTTTTTTTACGTACTCGCATATCTGCGCTGGCGTACTTTCCGATTTTACTATATAACCGTCGGATCCGTATTGTTCAGCCTTGGCTTTATCATCAGAAGTTCCTAAATTCGTAAGCATTATAACCGGTATATCCTTGGTTTTCGCTCCTAACTTTAACTCTTGAAGAACCGCGAAACCGTCTATTTGCGGCAAAATAATATCCAAAAGAATTAAATCCGGTATTATTTGCACAGCTGTATCAAGCCCCTTAGCTCCATCTTCGGCAGTAATTACCTCAAACTTTTCTTGCTCTAATTTAGTCTTGTACATACTGCTAATCATTTTATCGTCTTCAACAAGCAAAATTTTCTTTTTTTCCATTTCCATATTATATTTCTAATTTTATACCCCTATTATACCAAAAAAATAAATTAAAACAAGTCCGTTTAACGCTGAACATCAGGCACTTAAGCTATTTCTAAACACTTATTGTTCAGCCAGTTTTACTTCTTCCCCGTTGCTTACTAAGGTTATTGTTCCCATCTCACTGGTTAAAAACGTTTCTACTCCTTCTAATCGCTCAAATCTTTTTATTACCCGCCGGCTGGGATGGCCAAAATTATTCTCTTTACCTACGGAAACAACAATCCAGGACGGCCTAATTATATTTAAAAACGCTTTAGAATTAGACGTATCAGAACCATGGTGAGCTGACTTATAGACATCAACCGCGCCGGATAAAACAGGCAAAAGCTCTTCTTCTACTTCGCGTTCAATATCTCCGGTAAATAAAAAAGAATTATCCTTAAAAGTTAATTCAGCTACAATTGAACTATTATTCAAATTTTCTACCACGCGCCCTAAAAACGACTCTTGCGGGTAAATTATTTCTAACACACAGCCGTCTCCCAAAAAAATTGTTTGCGGTCTGTCTATTATTGTTAAAGGTATTTCCCGTTTATCAATCTCCTCCAACCAGGCTTCATAGGCCGGATTGTCAAACTCAACCCCGGTATATAATATGCGTCCTACCTTATATCGCCTGATCACTTCAATCAAGCCAATAAGGTGATCATCATGAGGATGCGTTAATATCATTAGATCTATCTTCCTGTCCCACCAGTCTATAAACTTAGGTAATTCACGGATTATACTATTATCCGGACCGCCATCAATAATTATATTTTGGCCGTAAGGAGATTCAATAAATATCGCGTCGCCCTGGCCGACATCAAAAAAATGAACCTCAAGATCATTCCCGGCCGCGTAACCAAGCCAAAAAGAAGGAGTTGCCAATAAAACAACAATTATTCCAACCACTAAAAATAACGAATATATTTTTTTTCGCATCCCCCTTATTTAATAAAAAATTTTTAGCTTAAACCCGCTAAAAATAATTTGAGACTGTAGAATAATGTTTTTAGTTACGAAATTTTCATAAATTTGAGATAAATTATTTAAAAATTTTTGAGGCCTATATGCAATATAAGCCGAAAATATTTTTAAAGAATTTAGCCGAATTTTGAAAATTGCAGTTTTAACAACATTGTTCTATAGTCTCAAGTTATAAAATGCGCTAATATTTATTATCGTTCACAAAAGAACAAAAACCATAATATCACCGACATTCGTTCCGGTATCTCCGGTCTCAATCAAATTAACACCGGTTTTTTTAAATAATTTAAAAGTATTAAAATTCATAACCTGCCACTCAAAATTTATATTTTTGGTAAATGCCTGTCCGATCGTGGCCCGGTCTATAACTGCGCCGGCATAGCCGGTCAAATAATCGTTTCCGTCCGTACTTATACTGGCAAAAGCCCAATCTTTTTCACGAGTGCGCATGTCTAAAGCCATCAAAGCGGCCAAGTGCATATTCCGGCCTCCCCGGCCATGTTTAGCCGGCAAAGCCGGACTTGTTTCGCCGCTAAAAAAAAGCGCGTTATATTTATTATAATCTCCGCCTATAATTACCTCAGCCAGCTTTTTTGTAAGAACTTCCGGATTCCCTTTAAGTTCTCGGGAAATAATTATTGGCTTAAGGCTAAGTGATTTAGATTTTAAAGCCATGGCGCTTAAAGCCACGGAATTATCGGCAATTATAGTATTGTTGGCATTGCTTATTTCTTTAGGCGTTTCCGGCCGTTTACCGGCCTTACCCTGTTCAAGATAATTTAAAACACTTTGCGGCAAACTTGAAGCTAAGGAATACTGATTTACTATCGCCATGGCGTCATTAAAAGTTGTCGGGTCAGGCACGGTTACACCGGATCCGACTACGTCAAACCGATCGCCAATAACATCAGATATAATAATTGTCATTACCGGAGTCGGTCGAAATTTTTCCGCCAATTGGCCGCCTTTTACAAGCGAAAGATGCTTGCGTATGGTATTTATTTCATTTATATCCGCCCCTGATTCAAGCAATAGCCGGGTAGCCTTCTGCTTATCCTTTAAACTAACGCCTTTTGCCGGTCCGGGTAAAAGCGCGGAAGCTCCTCCGGAAATAAGACATATAACAAGATCCTTTTTGCCTATTTTATATCTATTCTTAAGTCCAAGCATTTTCTTCACGGCATTTACTCCTTTTCGATCCGGAAAAGGGTGGCTGGCAGCCTCAACCTTGATCTTATCCGTATTATAATCATCACTAACACAAGTTACAATTCCGGCCTCAATGTTCTTCGCGCCAATTATCTCCTCAAGCGCTTCCGCCATATAACCGGCCGCTTTGCCGCCACCAATCACAAAAATCCTGCCTTTAAGCAGGTCAAAAGTCTTCCTTTGGACAGTCACGGAATTAGTATGCCTATTATAGCTAACCACTCTACGCATAAGAAAGCGCGGATCAATCGCTTCCAATCCGACATCAAGCAAATCCAGAACATATTTCTTAGACTTGGAAGTAGCTATATCTTTATAGTTCAATATCCGCATATAAATATTCTACCAAAAATACCGCCTTAACGCTATTTAATCACCTTGCCATTCTTAGTAAATGTTAACAATTCGTTGACGAAAACTCTTTCCTTGTCATCCTGGGGGCCCGAAGGGCAACCCGGGATCCAGGGGAACGAAGTACTAATATTTGATAAGCTATTAAAGGTAATACGAGGAACTCATAAGGCTAATATAATTATAGTAGTTTGTACGGCTCTCTCCTGGATCCCGGATATTTTTCTTTACGCTCCGCTCCAAGAAAAATTCCAGGATGACAAGGTGAAGGAGGTGAATCGCAAAGCGAGAGAGGCCACCCTGGGGTGTTCCGAAGGAATAGGTTTCATAAACGAACTAACTAACTTTACAAGGATGACGAAAAACTAAAATTTTTTCTGGAAAAAATCCGCTAAATCTTCAACTTTTATTCTTTCCTGTTTCATAGTATCGCGGTCTCTAATAGTTACGGTATTATCCTTTTCTACTGTATCAAAATCAATTGTAACGCAATACGGCGTACCGATTTCGTCCTGCCGGCGATAACGTTTCCCAATATTACCATTATCATCAAATTCGCACATATAATCCTTAGCTAAATTAGCATAAATTTCCTGAGCTTTCTTTACCAATTCCGGCTTATTTTTAAGCAAGGGAAATACGGCTATTTTTATCGGCGCGAGCCGCGGATCAAATTTTAACACTACTCTTGTTTCCCCATCAATTTCTTCTTCAGTATAAGCTTCGTGCAAAAACGCCAAAAACATCCGATTAAGTCCGACTGATGTTTCTAAAATATGCGGCACAAAACGTTCGTTGGTTTTCGGATCTAAATATTCTAATTTTTTACCGCTGAATTTAGCGTGCTGTGACAAATCCCAATCTCCTCTCTGGTGGATGCCTTCCATTTCCTTAAATCCTCCTAAGGCCGTATAGTTATATTCAATATCAAACGCTTGAGCCGCGTAATGGGCTAATTTAACATGCTTATACCATCTTAAATTTTCTTTACTTATTCCATATTCAAGATACCAATCCCATCTTACTTGTTTCCAGTCATCATATTTCTTCTGCATCATATCCGGATGCAGAAAATACTGCATTTCCATTTGTTCAAATTCACGGGTACGAAAAATAAATTGCCTGGCGACTATTTCATTTCTAAAAGCTTTTCCGATTTGCGCGATTCCAAACGGTAATTTAACCCGCATTGAATCCAAAACGTTTTTATATTCTAAATATATGCCGCCACAAGTCTCGGGGCGCAAATAGACAACATTATCTTCACTTAATACATCAACCGGTGAACCGAGATTTGACTTAACCATTAAAGAAAAATTCTTAGCTTCCGTAAGATTTTTACTCCCGCAATTAACACATTCTAATTCGGTTCCTTTCTTTTTTAATTCTTCAACTTGCGCGTTGATCTCGTCAGCAGTCATCTTGTCGGCCTCAATATCAAATTCTTCAAGCATATGGTCGGCTCTCATCCGATTTTTGCATTCTTTGCAATCTATCTGCGGATCATCAAATCCGTCAACATGCCCGCTCGCTTTCCAGGTAGTTGGGTGCATAAAGATCCCCGAATCAAGACCAACTACATCCAGCCGCATTTGCACAGTATGTTTCCACCAGGCTTTAGCTAAATTATTCTTAAGCTCAATGCCGATTGGTCCATAATCATATATGGCCGCGAACCCACCGTAAATTTCCGACGATGGATAAACAAATCCGCGCCTCTTGCACAAAGACGTTAATTTTTCAATTGTTAATTTTTTTTTACTCATACTTTTTTATCTACGTATGTACATACCTGTCTATTATGCTCAGGCGACTAAACGTAAATTTAAAATTAATTATAATAAAAACCTCGTTCTAAAATTATAATAAAAAATTATAATACTAGAACGAGGTTTAAAAACTCGCGGTTCCATCTAGCTTTCCCAATTATTTCGGGACACCTTGATTGCGCCAACTCCCGGTATTAACGGTTTCCGCGGTTACCACGGAGCAGGGTGCCAATATCCCTAAGCCGACTATACTTATTTTTGATGTACAAATACTATTATAATGATTTAAACATATTTGTCAACAAAATTTTAACTATATATCATTTTACAAAAAATAGACCAACGGCCCTGGTCACATGTCCCCAAGCATATATGCTTGTGCAGCCAGGGCCTGTTTATTTTTTTATAATCACTAATCGGTTGCCAATTCTTCCTATAAATGCAATATTCGCAACCGATCTGTAACTAAAAAAGGATCACGATTAGAAAGTCGGCACCAAAATATAGACGACTTCTGTTTCGTAATCCCCTGCTTCTTGTAAATTAGTTATTTCTATTTTATAAATTAAATCCACCACTTCATCTTCTACCGGAATTGAGCTATAACCAATCTCTTTCATATCGGTTTCAAACTGAACATAAGTATTATCCGGAGCGAACCGAGAAGGTGAAGAACCTGATAAAGTATCATCGCCGGCGTGATACCCAAAAGCGCTGGGGATAGGATTATTTGGCCAGTTATCCGGATTTTCGTTAAACGCGGAAACCGCATTAATATCAGCTCCGTTTCCCGATAAAAATTGCTGGCGGCTATAAACAAAAAGCTGATAGCCGTGTTCCGAATCGGTAGTAACACTAAACCGCTGAGCGGCTTCTATTTCACTGTCAACAGTCAAGTAGCCAAATGGAATTTCCGTTGCCGTACTGGTTATATCGGTAATAATACCTTCCGTACTTGTTCCAACAGGAAGTCCGGATAAATTTAAATTTATATAACCGCCCGAAACTACTATGCTGGGGTAACTTTCTCCTGTATTAATAACTACCTCCTTAGCGCGCCAATCATACAAGCTAAAATAACTGCTAAAAGCGCGAAAATAATAAGTAGTTGAACTGGCCGGTTCATTAACGTATAAGGTAAACTCCCATTCAGTCGGCGTATTGGCAACATGATCATAAGAGCTCGTGGAAATACCCGATTCGTTATGGGTTGAACTCGCGTTAGCATCCGCTAAAAGAGAAAAACCCAGTAAATCATTATCGATGTCAATGCCATTCCCGTATGTCCATAAAGCCGTAGTTGAACCGATCTCCCCGACAAAATTTACATCGGAAGAAAAATCAGAATAGGTTGAATACTGCAAGCGCATTTTCACGTCTTCTCCGAATAATCCCTCTGTTTCATTAATCGTTAAGCGCAATTTTAAAGTATTATTAAAGCCAACAATAGATGGAGCCGTATTAGTAGCAGCCGCTCCTTCGGTCGGAGTTTCTTTTTCTTCGTCATAATACCAGCGCCAATCCTGGGATTTAGGCGTGTAATCCGGGCTGTCATCCCAAACTATATATCCGCGCGGATCTCCGGGGTCAACATCATAATCCTCCCCGTCAAGCGAGCCGGAATGACCGGTAAATAACCAAAAAGCAGCCGGTGAACCGCTTAAAGACACATTAGTACCGGTGGCGATACCGCTGCCTAGAGAAAAATCAGCCCCGGAAATAGTTAAATTACCGCTTGAATTAAGCGTTGAAGCGTCCACTGTTATCCCGGAACCGCTGTTTACATCAACTGCCCAATTGCTATGATCAAGCGATACTACCGTAGTAGAACTTATAAGACGCAAACCATTAATATCAGCATTATTTATCGTAAAATAATCAGCCTCAATAGTTGAGCTTGAAACAAGCAAGCCGTAATTTCCTCCTGACTGTATATCCAGAATAGTAGGTTCGCTAAAAGAACCGATTATTTCCTGGCTTGAACTTTGAATATTTGCTTCCGCGTTATCGGCAAAATATATTTTACATTGCCGCTCAGAGCCGCCGGAAAGATCTGCCCCATCAAAATCAATAGACCGATTCCAGTATTCCGTTCCGTTGGTACGGGTATAAGCGCCCCAAATATAAAGTTCGCCATCCGCGGTTGCGTGATCCATGGAATAAAGCGAGCCAGAGCTGTTTACGCTATAAGTAACAGCTGACGAATTCCACATCTTAACTTCTGTACTAGCGTTAATTTTTAAAATAGCATAAGTATCCCCATCGCTATCTTTAGTATTGATCGTTTGATCAGTACCGTTTAAATACAAAGTGGAGCCGTCCCAGGTAGTGCTGGCCGCGGATAAACTATTTAAAAATTCTCCTTGTACCTCAAATACTACATGCGCGCCCGGTATGTAATTATCTTCCGAATCAATGCTTTTTATAAAAACCGTAGACGAACTTTGATTATTAAACGAAGTTTTTATCCAGCCGCTACTTTTAACCGTTTCCGCGTATTGCAATTCATCAATAGAGCCTTCGTACCAAAAATTATTGCGCGTACCGTTAAGTGTTGTAGCCTCTGACCCGTCGCCGATAAAAGCATAGCGAACAGCGCCGCTTCCAAGGCTGCCGGCGCCATGAGCAGGACTGGTGTTTGCCCCGTCTAAATTACCGTCTAAATAAATATATTTATTAGTGCCGTCATAAACCGCGCAGCCGTAATGCCAATTTCCGTCATTAAGCCCGGACGTGTTGGCGGTAAAATCATCCTGAGTACCGTTTCTGGTAGTAGCGAATTCCAACGCGCCGGTATCGCCACGAAGATAAAAATTAAAATATTCAGAACGGTCAAAATCCAAAAAAGACCAATTATCATTATAAGACACGCCGCTAAACGATGTATTAAACCAAACACAGGTACTTAAACCGGCAATAGAATCAGCTGCGTCGTAGTACATATCTAAAGCGACATAATCGCTAGTGCCGTCAAAATCAAGCCCGCCATCCACTTGCGCGCTTATTTGATCAGTCGAATCCATAGTATAGGTGGTGCCGTCATAGCCATTGCCGGTTGAATCAAGGATCTCATCGCTAGTGCCGGCAGGCGTTTCTTTTAAATGCCAAACCGCGTCAAAATCATTACTCCATACGCCAACCGCGTTTTCCTGGTTGCTTGCTCCGCTATTATCGTAATAAACAAATAAGATAGTATCAGTAGTGGAAGATAAATTTAATATTTTTACCCAGGCAACAAGTTCTCCGGTAGTTGT
>Ga0255417_1002_pt1 | contig 17051 bp, 14 predicted proteins | sample ANMaggSeSYBR01G4_FD_182643 | JGI IMG/M metagenome (GOLD analysis project Ga0255417, IMG submission 182643) | Sediment cell enrichment communities from methane seep in Santa Monica Basin, California, United Staets - ANME aggregate JGI... | ecosystem: Environmental > Aquatic > Marine > Cold seeps >... | reverse complement strand
TCCTTCATAAGATAGACACCAGGATCATTGGGCGTGCCGGATAATTTGTCATTCAAACTTGTTTTCATATTACCATACCGCCGACATTTCTGGAAGCACGTCCACCTGTCTGAATAAGTGATCGTAAAAATCCTTCTTTATCTGCATCCAGTATTGCCACGAAACCTCAGGTATGTCCAGACTCTATGAGTATGGGACGGAACTCATCCGCCATTTTCTTGCGTTTGGGCCATCCAGGTTTTCAGGGTTTCCTGGAAAAACACACTACTTTCAAAAAGACCACACTGCCTTCACAGATAATTGCATATCAGTAAATGGGTTTTCATCGAATACGGCAAAGTAATCGACTCCGGCTCGGGGCGTATGACGATAGGCAACACGTATGTACCCATCACCTTCAGAATCAATATAGCGTGCTACGATACCGTCCTGATTTGTAATATCCCATCCCAGGTTCACGATGGTTTGATTGAAGGTGTCGAAATTTTCCAGTTGTTCTGAAGATACTTTAAAGCTTGTGTTTATTGTCGGTTTCACCCACAAGTAGCCGGTAAAGTATTGATAATCACCACCTCCCAGAATTCCATCAGCGTAATACGCCCCATAGCCATAAATGTTGCTACGTGTATTAAAATCCAGGTTAGTCGCCCAGTAGTAATCATGATTCAGGTTATCAGAAAACTCACCTCGCTCGTCACCCACAGGCCGATAATGTGCATCATAATAGGATAGTAGTACTTTGATCTGCTGATGCAGCTCGACGCTTCCATCAATCCATATACCGTGGTTCTGCCTACATCCATCCATGGTATCTCGGCCTGTAAGACTAACGCTTCCGCTTATTTCACGGAAAAGCCCCTGCCCAGGTGCCAGCAGTCTGTAATAGCCTGCCGATGCGTTGAGACTTTTAGTACCATATCGATCGTCTTTAAACAGGCCATCTGCGGGGAAGTATTCCTTGTCGTAATAGTCGGAAGACCCTTCTACTGTCCAATAATCATACTGCAAACCGATGCTGCCACGGGCAGCCCCACCTGTGTCAAAATCCTTATTTTCGGTATTCGAGTAGGCCACGTCAAGATCATAGAAAAGCCCGCCTGGTTCGCGCCCGTCCATTTGAACAACAACAAGCTGATTATCCAGCTCTTTACGGTGAGTGGCTACTAACATAACACCAGCAGAGTGAAGGGCATCTATCTGATTCACTACCCGAAAAACGCCATCCCAACGCTCATCCGGCGCCGAGGTAAGTAACCCACCCGTAGCAATTTTCCCTATTTGTGCAAAAGATTTCCCGCCAACATAGAAATTCGGTAGCCGATTTGAATAGAAGTAACTTCTGTCAGATCCAAAGTATGCTGATCCTTCCTGAAAAAAGGGCCTGGGATCGGTCCTGAACTTCTCGGTGTAACTGAAGTCGATATCCGTGACTTGTGCTTCAAGCTGATTGAAATCAGGATAAAGTGATACTACACCTGTAACATTTGGACGCGGCTCATAGCGTATATCCGCCCCGGCATATGCCAGCCGATTACGAGCTTCCCCATCTATATTAAGCAAATTTACGCCTGCCAATAGGTAAGGCATGAATGTCCATGGCTGCTGCTTGCTGATATCCGGAAGTTCCAACCCTGATAACACACCCATTTTTTCACGCTTGTTCTGAAGTGTCACATCCGACCAGCGACTCAGTTCATCTGTCCGATTCTGGTAACGAAGAAAATTGATTCCAAAGTTGCGTGACTCAGAATGATAATTCAGAATGCTGAATGGAATTGCAATCTCCGCCGACCATCCATATTCAGTGCGTACTGCAGCTCCTTTCCAGTCTCCTTTCCATTCGATTTTTCGAGCCCTTCCTCCTGAAATTGCATCATTCTGCGTACCTTGTGCATTAACAGAATATGTTGAGATAGTCCGATAATTATGGAAGGAGTCCAATTCTACGGATATCTTGTCATCATAACCCAGGCCTGCATCACGACGCGTTTTGTTTGCTACGATGGATTCAGGCTGACTATCATAACAACGGAAAGCAAAATATAGATGTTGTTCATCCCTTAGAATCAGAACCTCTGTCCTGTCCGTTGGCAGTCTTTGTTCTGCAGACAACCAGAAGTTGCTCGTCACTGCAGCATCTTGCCATGGTTCATCATCAACCTTACCATCGATAACCGGTGATTTGACTGTATATGGTGCGAACAGCGATCTGGTATGACCTGGCAATGGATTGTAATCCTGGGCCCATGCGGGATTGTGCAATGTAAAAAGACACATCGCTATGCAGGTAAGGGCATTTTTTACTGTTGATGCGTTGATCTGGTGGCAGTCTCGAGTTTTTGTCTCGGCAGTATATTTAATAACTGTAGTGGGCTTGAAGATATGTAATTTCATTGAGTTAAGTACTACAAATATGTTTTACCAGCATCGCTACCCGCGGCATTATTTCTGTTTTCCACAGCCGCGGAAACGCCTTGGTTATCAAGATCACTTTGTTGTATGAAACAATCAGGATGCCGATACGGAAAACGACGTTTCAAATTATTTAATGGTTTTTCCATGACATGCCAAGATACAGCGGCGACAGTGACAGTTATCAGCGAAGCTATGAAGAAATAACCAAAGCCTTTCCAATCCTCCCAACCTAACCCAAGTTTGACACCAATCTCGTATATCGGCAAAGCGAGCAGTAGATGATAGACGTAGATTCCGTATGCAATACGGCCGCAGTATGTAATTGGGGCGAATGTAAGAAAACGCCCAAAAATACCCGAAAAACCTCGGCTCGCTGCCGCTACCAACCAACAAAATAGTAACGCCATCGCGGTGTCGTAAAGAACGACGTGAACATATCCCGCGCAGTGCCGGCTGATAGCTAAGAGCGTGTCCAGCGTGATTACCGATAACAGGCCTGACGGCAGCGCGAACCACGAAAGTCTTGATATAAGCTCTCGCGTTACGGGTTCTCCTCGGGACACAACAGCCAATACCGCAAGACGCCCCGGTGATCCGGCCGTCCTTGTCGGCTCCAGCCGGAAAGCATTCTTGGAATTGGGCTGGCAGCCGAATTACCCGGATCTTCATACCATCATGAAAACCGCCTGGAGATGGCACAAGGATCATCCGGACGGTTACCACGATTAGACGTCGGCAGTGGGACAATAGGGCAGATTCGTTTGGGAGGCGGTTAAATCGATAAAAACTCAGAACGGAAATTTAACGGAAAAAGACGTTCCCATATCGTTCGAGAAGCTCTCCGAATAGATTTTGTCAATATATGTGTAGTGTTCTAAACCGATTGAAAATTTCATTTTGGGCAATGATGTAAAATATTTTGCCTTCCAGCTTATCCCGAGCGCTGTATTAAATATCATGTCATCTTGGTAGCCGTCTGTTCCCCTCATTCCCGAGTAAAATTCCCAGAAATAAATATCCACTGTCTTGAAAAGCTTGCTTAAAGAAACGGAAAGCGAGGCGGATGGATTTTCAGTTCGCTCTCCATACCACAGATATCTGTATTCGCCATAACTTATGGTCGGTGTTATGGTAATATACCAAGTCGGCCGGATGTTGGCACTGATCTCATGCCAGAAGGTTTCGGTTTTTCTGTTCGATCGAATACGGTCTTGGCTGGGAAAATAGTTTGAAGAAAGTGTGATATCAAATGCATTCCCCATGTAATAGTATAAGGAACCGCTGATGGAATCTCCATTTTGTCCTTTTGTTTTTGACCCTTTCGGTTCTATGGTGCTTTCAGACATACTCTTTGAGTAGGAAAATTTGAACCAAATAGGTACGTAAGGCGCCTTGAAATCTATCTCAGCACCGCCGGTGGATTCCAACATCTGGTATTTTTCAGGATCGCTTTCCACATTGTCCCACGATCTTGAAAAAAACGCCTTAAAGCCGACCGGGCCAATTTTTTTTGCGCCCCAAACATCTATTTTTTCCTGATCGTTATCTATCTTGCCCTTTTCGCCCAGCATCTTTTTATATCTGTCGAGATCTTGAAGATCGTTTCCTACGTAACGGTATTCAGTTCCAAATGTAAATGTGTTCTGTTTCAGGGTTAATTTAATATCACGTAATTTTCTGATGGGTTCGTTTTCATCGTGGGTGATATCAAAAAAAATATTAGGCAATTCAGATGAAGAAATTTCTTTTCGGATGATACTAATTTCAGAATAAATTTTCTGGGAAAATTGAATTTGCTCCTTGACTTTCCAAAGGGAGCTATGAATACCATCATTTTCAAATACGGTTTTTCCAATGGCACTCTTTAGCCTGGCAAGTTCAGATTTATCAAATATATTGATTTCAGGAACTTTTGTAGGCTTTTTCGCAATTAATTCATCTTGGATATGAGATTGTAAGTTATCCAAATCCTGAACCTGCTTTTTATCTTTGGAAATTTCTGCAGCGTGTGCTGATGTATTTGACAACGAAGATTTTAAAAATATCAAACAAAGACCGATAAAAAAGAGTTTGAGCCATATTCTTCCTCTAAACATCCTGGTGATATAATCATGCCTTTGCAAAAGGTATTTTATTATCGATGATCTTCTTGAATTATTGGCTCGGCTGTCCATACTGTTTCATTTTTTATCACTATAAGTTGATATGAGAACTGATTCACCCTCAAAGAATTATTATGGGGAAATCGAGGTAAAAAGATAACTCTTATTATTATATATTGTGTTTAAAATTCAGTCAATAGATTTTTGACATTAGATCGGATCATTGACCAAAAAGTTCAAGCTTCGCACCACCCATATTATTATCCCAGAATAACCCTTTAATATTAGAGGAGATTCAAAGCGGCAGAATTATACGGCCAATACCCTTACCCAGGGGATAAACCCTCACTTGAATAAGTTTTCCATCGAGTGAAACGGATATATGAGAAGGCATTTGTCTATCCACCACTTTTATTAAGATCGGAAGCGGCTTTACCAATGGAGGAGCCTCTCCACTCTCGACCGTTAGTGAAATATCGCCGACATGCTGCTCCAAATATAGCCGACGGCCCACAGCGGCAGCAAGCTCGCGAAAATCGATGAACCTTCTTGCCCCGGCCTCCTGCCAGCGATCTAACCATTTGCTCATCCAGCCGACCCCCTCCAGTACGGGTTCGCGATCGTGGAAATAGCCCACGACGGGCAAGCCACTGTCGAACCAAGCAGTGTTCGGTTCATCGAGGTATGGGGCACACACATGTGTGACCCAACAGAACCGGTCCCCATCACGCATTGCCAGATAATAGCTGCTCACAAAATACAGCCCTAAATCTATAGCTCTCTCCAAGACTTCGTTTGTCCATTCGTCACCGGGGCAAATTAGTGTTGTTGGACGCACATTAAAATATCTTTGAAGGACGTTGATTCCAAGGTCCAATGGATGCTGATTCAGTGGTCGAGCGGCGACTGACACTTCAGCATTGCTTCCAAGCTCACGAAACCAATATGTTGCTTCGTAGCGGTCGGGTGCTCTTGCCCAGACTTTAGTGTCTGGATGCATGTGAGTGTACCCGTGCAGCTCAACGTCTCCCAAGCCAGAAGCTCGTAAGGCCTGGATTCCACGAAATTCGGCTTCATAATCATGAAACGTTTCCGGAGCGTACCCTCCAAGATTTTGATATTTCACAACTGGTGAGGAATAAACTCGTCCAGGAATTCGATATGGTTCCTGTCCCTCTACTTGTAAAATACCACGTGAAGCTTCTCCATCGTCCACCCAACCGGCGACATAGCCGATCGACAGGCGCGCGTTTCGTCGCCTCAGATCTGTACCGATCGCGGTCCATTCGGCTTCGCCCAGCTTGGGATAGGACCAGTCCCGATTGTAGACATTCTGCGCACCGCCAGGGTCATCCATACGCAGCACGAAGGCGTTATCAAAGTCAAGCCATGCCACTGCCTCGGGTGAGCCCCAAACGAGCAGATGCTTGAGCAAGGCTGTGGCCGCACCGTCTGCATCGCGTGCTTGACTGGGGTGAAAGCCCAATGTGGCGATCACACCACGGCCTATCTGGCGCGCCACGATGAGCGGCATACTTTCGAGAGTCGCCCAAACGGTGGTCTTCTCTGAAATCTCTAAAGGGTTTGCATCCAGTGCCTTCCGACAAAACCAGTTTTGTTCTGATCCAGCTCCGATCCAGTGCAGAGACTGACCTGTGATATGCTCTTTCCCGCGGGCAACCCCTGTCAGTCGGGCGAGAACACCGTCAGCAGCTCCAGCACGCGCCACGATCAAAATCGGCTGGGTTGCGAGTTTAGAAGCGAATTGTTCAACCAGCCCTTCATTTAAATGATCGGGATCACAAGCCAAGATGATCCAACGGTTTTGGCCGGAGAGTTCCCTGGTAAGATCCCGGTCCGTTCGCCGAATCATTGTGAGACCCCAGCCCATAAATCTGGTTAGGGTAAGCCAGTCCAGTGCTTCACGCTTCTCAGGCGGAAGCCATCCCCCTGTACCCCATACATAATGGGAAGCAGGCAGTTCAGATTCAGAAGCGATGATGAGCATGGGCGCACCGGTGAGATCAACCATTTTATTTGCTTTCCATTTGAAAACACTTTCGTAGCTCAGCGGCGACCGCGGCAGGCGAGACACGGGCCTCGGCCATGCGTCTCACCTGGGGACGCATCGAGGCGACAACCTCTGGATGGGCCAACACAAAAGATAATTTGGCTTTAAGTGCCTCGGTATCACCGGGCAGGATCAACCAGCCTGTCTCACCCTCAATAATCAGTTCACCAACGCCACCAACCTGAGAGGCAAGCACCGGTATACCACACGCCATTGCCTCGCCAACGACGGTAGGGAAACCTTCTTTTCGGGAAGGCAACATCAGGCACTCAGCAGTATTGTACAGTTGCACCTTAGTCTTAGTGTCCGAAACCCAGCCCAAAAAGTGGACGCGATCCGACCCCTGCTCTGCCACCAGACGCCGAAGTCTCTTCTCATCAGGGCCATCACCTACGATCAAAAGGTCTATATCAGGATAGTCCACGACCAGGGAGGTGAAAGTTCGAATGAGCATGCTCACCCGCTTCACTTGGTCATGAAGCCTTCCCACGAACAAGAGGTAACGCCGTTTAGGATCCAAGCTTGTCGAGTGACAGGCCGTTGCGCGATCTATTGGCCGAAAGATGCTCGTGTCGATGGGTGTAAGGATCACTTCTAGGCGTTTCCAAGGAACCCGATAGCGACTTGCCAGCATCCCAAGCTCCCCTTGGCTCGAAGCGATGATTTTGTTGGCACGGGGAATCGTCCAATGCTTGGCGAAACGCCCTATATAATAATCTGGCTGACTTCCAGAGTGATAGGCAATCAGAGGTACGCCCAGCATGCGAGCGAACAGGAGTAATATATCGAAACGCCCGCTGGCGTAGTCCTGAACGAAAAAAAATCGGGCCGGTCACGCTTCAGCGTTTTAATGAAAGGCCACGAGAAAAGCGAGACGTAGGAAGCTGCCGTCGCGTAGCTGCGATAGAACCGACGCCAACGCCACGCCGATCGCGACAGATAAAAGGCACGCCAAAGACGACGATGTATCCAGGATGAGGGCAGGATTTTCACTTGACAGCCAGCTACCTCGTGCTTTGCTTCCGAAAGCTCCGGAGCGAGTGAAAATGCATACCAAATAACATCTCCAACCTCATCCTGCAAAAGAGAAACGAATGCGTGATTTCCTGTGCCAGCCCAACGAGTTGCGAAGTTCTGCTGATTCACACCGTAGTGGGGATAGAAGTCCTCGAAGACATCCGGGTAATCAAAAAATGCTATCAGTGGTCGTTGTCGCGTATTTTGTGCACGCATCGTACGAAGCCTCTTACGAATAAGTGCTCTCCGTTGAGCCAATTGAAGGTGCGGGGACAGTGTTCATTGCGCATTCGACCAGGCGGCGCAAGACTTTGCGCGCGTCGAAATACTCTTCTGCAACCGCTCTCGCGGCCCGACAGTGAAACTCATATCGCCTATTTATATCTTCTATTCCGGTCAGTGCCTCCTCGGGGGTATTAAAGGACAAGACACCAGATTCTGTCTCTATCCATTCCGAAAAGCCGGCATCCTGGACAACCACAGGGCGCCCACTCGCAAGGTAGGCGGCGCTCCGCTCACTGAACCAACCGCTGTAACTAACCACGTAGCCATGTTTGGCTACACTGAACTCCGCTTTGGATCGCTGAATGTAGCGCTGATATGTCCAAGGGTCACGCGTTGGCTCAAGCGGGTTAAGCACCGTCCAGCCTTTGTTCCGTAGTAGTGCGCGCGGTGCTGTTGGGCTACCCACTGCTATCTCGAAACCGGACTTAACCTTCTCAGGAAGATCTATGTAGGGACCAAAAGAGTCTGATTTCATGCCATAGCGACGTCCCTCGTATTCAATAGCCGGATAGCTCTCCCACTGCATGACAGTCGTAAACTTTCCATGTTCTGGACCTGGCGTAACCGGCCAAGCGTCTAAAACAACCGGCTGGCGCGTGGCCTGCCAAGGAAGACCATCGTCAGGTATCGTACAATTGCTAAGGCCAATGTTTTCGCCGAATGATAAGAAAGCGGTGTGCTGCAACGCCAGTTTGCGTGCAGAGGGATCCGTCAGGTGTCGGATCTGGGTGAAGACCGGGTCGGTGTCTAAAAATGCCCGGTCCGGAATCTCCCCAAGCCAAGGACGTAAAGGATTAACACCAGAGAGGTTTAAAAGAAGATCTGCAGTTGCACAGATATCCAGGATTCGTTCAGCCTGTGGACCAAACCATTGTGCGGTATGGGCGTCATGATAAGCCCATTGATCGGTCAAGCTCACGCTTTTGAACGTGCGAGTTATGAACCGGAGCCCATAGCTCGGATCGGTATCCATAACATCCCGAGATGGATCGTAGCAACCGGGATAATCGTCGCTGTCTTCGACGAAGTAGACGTCATGGCCGAGCCTTGCCAGACCCAGAACGTACTGCAGATGATGCCATACCAATCCCCCTAACGGTCCACGAATGATGTATCCGAGCACGATGATACGAAGGCGATTTGAGTTGCTAACCACCAATATACTCCTTCAGGGCTCTTTGGCGAGCAGCTTCGGTGTCATCAGGTTCAAGATATCTCACAATTCGCGATGGATCACCTACCACAACAGCATATGGAGGAATATCTTCGGAAATGACCGTCTTGCAGCCGATAACACAACCTTGGCCCAATGTCACACCCGGTAAAATAACTGACTCGAAACCAACCCAAACATTATCCTCTAGTTTGACGGGAAATGGTCGCGAAACGGGAGAAAGTAATCGGTTCGGATTTAAGGAGGCGCCTTTCAATGCGGCACGTCGGGATTCAACTGAAGAATTCAAGTCCAAGAAAGTGTCTGTGATGACAGAACCCCAAGCAAGGAGACAATGACTCCCGATTTTTATACATTCATTAGAAATCAAATATGCGCCGTTCAAACAAGTATATGATCCCACTGAAACATAACCTTCCGGACCAACAACAAAGGTAGTGCGTAAATAGACGCCGGCACAATCACCTAATATTAAACCTGGATTCTGCTGAGAAAGAAAAAAAGCAAAACTGTATGAGGTATCGATATAAACATGCTTACCAAAAATAATGTTATTTGGAATGTCACCGTTGAACCAGTCATATTCAATAAAAAGGGATTTACCTTTCATATCCGAATTCCTTTAACAAGGCGAGCTGGGTTTCCGGCTACATATGCACCCTGAGGAACATTATTGATAACGATGGCTCCAGGTGCAATGACGGCACCGCTCCCGATCCTCACACCCTTCAGAATTGTCGCATTATAACCGACCCAGACATCATCTTCGATATAGACAGGACCGGTTTCTATAGCTGGACGGCTTTTACGGTTTCCGATCGGAGAAATAGCTATAGTATCCGCTAATCGTGCAGCAGGATCAATCGGATGGAAATCAGAATCTGTAATTGTGACACCTCCTGCGATCCACACATATGAGCCAATAGTAATACGTCTCGAACAAACTATAGAGGCATTGCAAATATAACAGAAATGGCCAATTTCAATATAGCCGTTCTCCTCCACTGATAGAGAAGCACGCCAAAGGGTGACATTATTTCCGATCCGCAAACCGACATCTGAATTGGCAAAGTAACGTTCAAAACAAAATGAAGAGTCGATCACAGAGTTTTCACCTACCTCAATGTTACTAGGTATTTTACCTTTGTGCCAATCGTTGGGGATCTGAGTACCGGCAATTATCGGGTAAAATCGTTGTGCACGCATAGGTCATAGCCCCAAATGATTGAGTATTTTCGAAAGCACTTTTTTGCTATTGAAATATTCTTCTGCTATCGCGCGAGCAGCGTGGGAGTGTGAAGCAACTTCAGAATTTACTTTTCTAAGAGTTTCGATCGCACTTTTTTTGTCTCTGAAGGGAAGTAGACCTTGATCATTAGGCAGGTATGAGGACCATCCTGTATCTTGGAGGACAACAGGCCTTCCCGTTGCCAAATAACAGGCAGATCGACAAGAAAACCAACCTGTGCGCGCTTTAACGTATGTTTCCTTAGCGATAGAGAACTCAGCTATCGATTTCTGTATAAATTTTCGATAAGTTTTCCAGTCTGGAACACATTTTTTTGGATCTAATATTCGCCAGCCGAATCGACGTGCAGTGTTATATGGAAAAGGTTCCCCTGTGGTCTGGCTGATAGCAAGAGAAAGTGGGATATCGGGCACTTCTTCCGGTAAATCCATCAAGCGCATCAGCTCGACATCTTTTTGTCCCCATGTCTCGTCATTAAATTTGACAGGTGGAACAACGGTCCAATTCATCACCGTGGTGAAGGCGGAGCCAGTTCTGGGCAGCTCGGATGCCGGCCAATGCGAAAGACAGATGGGTTGCAGCGTGGGCATCCATTGAATCCCGCATGTTGGCACATTGCAGTCATCGGCCCCTATATTTAAACCAAAGGAAAAATGATGCGTATGCGCATCGACCAATTCCTTCATTTTTGATTTGCCTTTGGTAAACATTAATTCCGTCAGGTATTGTATTTGCGTGAACATTGGATCGCTGTCAATCAAAACACGCTTTGGAATCGATTGATATTCTTTTCGCATAACCGTTGAGCATGATATATTTACAAAAACATCTGTGGTCTTGCAAATCTGTTTGATCTGGCCTTCTGTCATGCCAAAACATTTACCTGAAATCTCATCGCGGTATGCCCATCGATTTGATAAGTCGAAAGCATTCATAACATTCGATAAATGCTTAACATTAAGGGCACAATTAACTTGGCCATTGTCGTTAGATTGAAAAATAGGCCATAGTCGGGTATCTTCGATATAGAACACATCGTGCCCCATTTCTGCAAACCCCAGAGGATACTGAATATAGTCCCAAGTTACGCCACCTGTCGGGAATAATCCGATAAAGCCACCGACAATTATACGAAGTTTTGATTTAGATCGAAATTTTTGCATAAATTTTATTTTTATATTTCAAAATAAATTCTCTCTCACTTCATTGGCCAATTCAAAGAAGTCCGACCTTTCGGCAAATATCACCTACAACACGCTCGGCCTCGAAATACTCCTTGGCAATATCAAAAGCAGCAGCCGAATGAGCAGCATAATCACGTGCAACTTCTTCAATTGCTGCCAACGCCTCATCCTGAGTTGAAAACGAGAAGAGGCCTTTACCTGTAGGTAGTGAATTACCAAATCCAGTATCCTGCATAATCACCGGCCGCCCGGCAGCGAGATAACATACACTCCGATCACTGAACCAACCACTGCGCGGACGAACCACCTGCTCTTTGGCGACGGTGAACTCACCAAGGGAGCCACGGATATAATCGCGATACGTGCTTGGATCCACTACAGATACAGAGGGAACAATACGCCAACCATTTTTACGTAGCAGGGACTCATCGTCGTCGCTGATTGCCCCTACAGCAAGTTCAAGCGGTAGTGTGGATCGCAACGGAAGTTTTATGAAGCGCAGAAACGCGTGATGCTTGCTCCAACGCCAGGATTCCCCCCGCCAGACCACGTCCTTGCCCGTATGCTTCCAGTTAGCAACGGTTGTAAGCGCTTCTCCTGAAGCTGGATTGTCAGCTGTGGACCACCAGTCCAAGCAGACGGGCGGTCGCGTGGGGTACCAACGATATCGCTCGACTGGGACTAAACAGTCGGGTGCTCCCAGGTTCTCACCATAAGTAAACAAGTAATCGTAGGCATCAAGCTCCTGAATTTTCTTCAAGTCGCCGTTGGCGACCGAAACCTGATCTGCCACCGGATCCGTCTGCAGGTATATTAGACAGCGTATGACATTGTGATTTGGCCGAAGCTCCTGAGCTCCACAAAGATTGAACACCACGTCCGCCTCCCTGTAGAGATTCGTTAACCCGGATAGGTCTGTCGCTCCCATGCACGAGTCCCAAACTCCAGGAGCTCGGAAGATCCATCGATCCCTTAAGCCAACACTTTCCATCTGCTGAGAGAGACATTTGACGTTCGCAGAATATTCCGAAGTGGGCCAGTACGTAACAGGATCATAGAGAAGTCTATTGGAATCCTCCACATACCACACGTCGAAACCGAGTCGTCTAAGCCCCACTATGTGGTGAAGCACCTGCCAAATCATCCCTCCGAATGGAGACGACGCTAGCAAGCCCCATATAACGATTCTTCCGCGGTTCGCCGGCGGATATTTACTTGAAAGAATCACGTTACTACCTTCGAATATAGTCAAACGAACGGGCTTGAATTACATTAGTCCCCAATGCTCGTCCGCAGGTCAAAGATCGAGAGACGTTCGTTCTCTATGACACATTGGAATCTCGAGAGAAGATGTTTTTTCAACCCAGAGTAATAATCAAGAAACCAAAGAGCCGGCCACGCAAAGACCATAAAATTTGCTCCGGACTGACGCAGTCGTTCGATTTCCCGAATTGCAGTCTCATCATCTGGCGGCGGTCCCCAATATTGCCCATCTCTTTCGAGGAAGGGTATGCAACGTCGGCCAGCCACAAATTCATCGGTGCCCCACGTATCTTCATCAACCAGAATGAACTTGTCCTCCGGTGGAATGAATTTCGTGAGCTGCTCGATGCATTCGTCGTGCGGCTTCCATTTTTGCTGCTGGTTTATTCTTGACATCTGTTCAAGTAGCTGGAGAAGACCGAGTCTGAATATCTCAGGGGCCTTACTCCATTCCTTTGAGCCCTCAGAGCGGTTGTTATTCACTTGCTCCATTTCTACGTCAACACCTATAGATAATGCGGCAGCTGCGAACAACGTTTTCAGAGTTTTTAAATCGGTAATCCTCATTGACGTCTGTTGCGCAGTCATAAGATCTATTACCAGATCAAATTCGCGATAGCGTTTTTCATTCACCTGTTCAAATACCCTTCCCATAGAATAAACGTCGCAGAAGCTGCCATCCGGTGGCCTTCCACTATCACCTAATCCTGGTGGTGTAAAGTACGGATGCGTATCTGAAATTGCCCAACCAAAATCGATGAGTACTATCTTGTTCCCCCTGGCGAGAAAATTATCTTGCCGGATGTCCCGATGGGTAATTCCTTTCGTTTCAAGCTCCTTCAATATATCAAGACAATTCTGAAAAAACCTGTTTAATTTTAAAGGATTAGACCCTATTTCTGATTTCACTTTGGTAATCGGCAATCCTCGTATCTTTTCAAGCATGACTACAGAATAGTCACCTTCCGGTTTTACCCCGAGCACACGAGGGAAATAGTGGCTATTCAACTGTGAAAGAAAGAAACTTTCGCGTTCTGCCAAATCCAAAGTAGCTTGCTTATAAATCTTATCCCCAACATCGTAGACGCGACTCCAATATTCAACCCCATCCTTTTCACGAAGGAATCTTGTTGAGATTATCGAATCTTTATGCTTAATAAAGGGGAGTGGGCAAGATCGCACCTTTTTGTAATACACGCTCAAATCATTTGGTCGGGAGTATTTGAAGCCTGTAGACTTCATGTAGTAATCCATAAAAGATTGTGACTCAGACGGGTTTGAGAGAATTGCCAGGTCGAAATGTTCTATTTTCACTTTTTCAGCAAGCATAGAAAGCCGTTGAATATAGTCTTTTGAAATTGTAGGCTTGTGCATAATCGCGTGGTAAAGTAGACTATAAAAATAGTCTTCCTCGTTCGGTCTGTAGTAGAGACCAGACGTATCAGGAAGGCGATTGTTCAATATCTGTAGCTCCCAGCGTTCATCGTAATAATTATCACCAAGGAAGCGAAAATCAAAGGCAACTTTTTTGCTGCCAATCCTTATATGGTTATGGACCCGATGAGATTCCTTGAATACAGGCTTGGCATTGGTTATCCATACCGCTTCCTTGTAGTCGCTAACCAATAGATCGATATCTCCATGACCTTCTATGTTGTATGCTTCGGGCAGGCCCTCAAAGTTTCGAAGTACAACATAATCCATCGTGGCATTCAAGACATGGAAAAGTTCTTCAATGCTTTTCCAATCTTCGGCTCCAGTGAGATCCCTCCTAATAATTTTCGTCTTACCATCCCACATCTTGTCCTTGTTCTTGTACAAAAATTCATCCGTAGTAAGACCGAAGAGAAGAACCAGATCGTGGTTAGTTTCTTGGAGATTATCTGTTGCATGTATTCTATGACCTCCACCAGTCCACCGGCGATATAACGTCTTTGCATCGAATAAATTCACGTTCACAATTGTTGATCCTTGTGTTGTATTTCGAACCTCGTATTTAGGATTGGCATCTGAGAGCACCACAACTGTGAACAGCCCAACACCACAATGCAACTCCTTAGAAGAGTTCGGAGGCAGTTTCTGTCCGTAGAACCTTGACATGTTCTCTGAAAACCGCGCTTCAGACCATTGGACCTCATAGATAGTGTATATGTCAAATCTTTTACTAATATCGTCGATGATGCGCTGTTTTTCACACTCCGCGTTCTTCCAGATAATAAATAGGTGAAGCTCCATAGTCATACATTTCCCTCAGATGGTCTTTTTTTACGGCCGAAGGTCGAACGCGACAAGGTGATTGTTCTCCATGACACAACGGAACTCTGAACGGAGGTAGCAGTAAAGACTTTTGTAATGCTCAAGCCACCAGAAGGTCGAAAATATGAAAACGATGAAATTGGCGCCCTCTTTTCGCAGTTGTACAACCGCCTTTATTGCCTGACGGTCATCCTCCGGTGGACCCCAGTATTGACCGTCTCTTCCGAGAAAGGATACAATGGAACGATCCGATACACAATCGTTCCCTAACTGCCCTTCATCAACAAGAATAAACTGCTGTTTTTTCGGGATAAGTAACTCGATCTCCTGTGTCACCTGGTAAATCTGGTGCCACCATGAATTTTCTTTCCAAATTTCCAAATCCACATCGATACCCATCTCCTGACAGTATTGGCGTGCCATATCCAAACAATATTCCTCACGCCAAAGTCCCACCTCAAGCTTTTTCGCAAAAGTTCCTCGTCCGAGATTGTTCGCACCATGCCTGCGCCATAAGCTCTGTGGTTCAGAAATTTTTTTCACTAGACCAAACAAGGGCGCCAACGCTCCAAGGTAAAGGTCGGGCCAAGTTTTAAAAATCTCCTCAGGCATAGGAAAGATGCGTTCAATGAAACTTCGAGCCCAGGCATTACCACTTGTCGGGGGCCAGGTATAATTTAAGGGTCCATTACGAATTACGATTTCTCTTAGATCTCCCTCTGGAAGATCAGGTCTCGCCATATTTCCGCTCTTACTTCCGCTTTTGTCAACGATCCATAAAGGCCAATGCACTTTCGCAATATTGGGGGCGTCAAAGAGATTAACAGCATTTTCCACGGCAGTGGGAAGCAACATATCGTCCGAATCCAGAAAGACTATGACTTCTCCGAGGCTCATCTCAAAACCTGCATTGAACGCCGAGGCTTGCCCCCCGTTCACTTTCAGCACCGGGATGATTCGGTCTCCATAACTCACGATGATCTCTCTTGAGTTATCAGTGGAACCATCATCTACGACAATGACCTCAGTTTTATCATAGATCTGGTTTAGGGCACTGTTGATAGCTTTTGACAAAAACCGTCCGTAGTTGTAGCTGCTGATAATGACACTTGCTAGCTGGAGATTTCTCATGAATGTATCCTAAATCTTTTCAATCAACATATGCACTCAAACACTTGCTCAATCAAAACTCCCCTTTAAAAAATCAATCTCAAAAACCAGCTCGATTCATAAGACTATCGAGAACCTTTTCTGCTGCGAAATACTCTTCCGCAATCTCCCGAGCTGCCCGGCAGTTTCCCTTATAGTCACTCTCAATCTCATCCACTGCTGCCAGAACATCATCTATGGTACTGAATGTGAACAATCCCTTGCCTGTTGGTAGGAACTTGCTGAAACCGGTCTCTTGAGTGATCACAGGTCGTCCTGCAGCCAGATAACAGGCGCTACGGTCGCTGAACCACCCGCTTCGTAACCGGATATTCTGGTCCTTAGCGACTGTGAACTCGCCTCGAGAGCATTGGATATAATTCCGATAAGAGTTGATGCTTTTCGAGATATCCACTTGGTTAACGTGGTCCCATCCGTGCCCACTAAGCAAACGATGCACCTCTTCGCTCATCGCGGTGGCGATCTCAAATTTCAGAGGGCGCAACCTTGGAAGGTCCAGAAACTTCTTGAATTCCCGGTCCTTACTCCAGTAAAACTTCTCACCCCGATAGGTAATGTCATTGCCCTTGTTACACCAAGTAGCAATTGTGGTGTAAACTTTGCCCTCGACCTCATAAAGGTTATCCCAGAGAGATAGGACGACCGGCTGACGTGTCGAGAGCCAGTGGAATCTCTCTATTGGCACATCACAATCGGACGCACCCAGGTTCTCACCGAAACTGAAATGCGTGTCATGGGCAGCAAGCTTGGCAATCACCTTTTTGTCACTCTGATATACACGGATCTGGGGGCGATAGTCGAAAACATAGTTCTTGATGAGACTACCGCTTATTATCCACATTATTATCTATAGTTGGACAAAAAC
>Ga0255417_1001_pt1 | contig 20025 bp, 16 predicted proteins | sample ANMaggSeSYBR01G4_FD_182643 | JGI IMG/M metagenome (GOLD analysis project Ga0255417, IMG submission 182643) | Sediment cell enrichment communities from methane seep in Santa Monica Basin, California, United Staets - ANME aggregate JGI... | ecosystem: Environmental > Aquatic > Marine > Cold seeps >... | reverse complement strand
AAAATGATCTAAAAACATCTCCGTTTAAGATTGTTCAGGGTAACGGCGGAGTTGTAGTTAAGATGGGGGATAAGGATTATTCTCCCCAGGAAGTATCAGGCATGATACTTTCAAAATTAAAAGCTGATGCCGAGGCTAAGCTTGGCGAAAAGATCACCGAAGCGGTAATAACCGTGCCGGCGTATTTTGACGACGCGCAAAGACAGGCGACTAAGGATGCCGGTAAGATCGCCGGACTAGAAGTTAAGCGAATAATCAACGAGCCGACAGCGGCTGCTCTGGCTTACGGTTTTGACAAAAAAAAGGGACAGCAAATAGCGGTTTATGATTTGGGCGGTGGTACTTTTGATATTTCAATACTTGACGTAAGTGAAGATACGGTTGAAGTTAAATCGACTAACGGAGATACTCATCTCGGCGGCGAAGATTTTGACCGGGTTATTATTGACTGGATCATAGCGGAGTTTAAAAAAGATTCCGGTCTTGATCTTTCAAAAGATACTTTAGCGTTGCAGCGCATTAAAGAAGCGACCGAGAAAGCGAAGATCGAGCTATCAACTACCATGGATACGGAAATCAACCAGCCGTTCATCACTACCGACGAGAGCGGTCCAAAGCACCTGGTTATGAAATTATCCAGGGCAAAACTTGAAGAATTGGTGGGCAATTTAGTTGAGCAGACTTTAGAACCTTGTAAAAAGGCTTTAAGTGACGCAAAGTTCGAGACTAAGGACATTGAAGAGATAATATTAGTTGGCGGTATGACCCGTATGCCCTTGGTGCAGAAGAAAGTAAAAGAATTTTTTGGCAAAGAACCGCATCTTGGCGTAAATCCGGATGAGGTGGTGGCGATGGGAGCGGCGGTGCAGGCCGGAGTGCTCCAGGGCGATGTTAAGGATGTATTGCTTTTAGATGTTACGCCGCTTTCTCTTGGCATTGAAACATTGGGCGGAGTATCTACTCCTTTAATTGAGCGCAACACAACTATTCCGACTTCAAAGTCGCAGATTTTTTCAACCGCGGCTGATAATCAGACTAGCGTGGAAATACATGTGGTTCAGGGAGAACGGTCTATGGCCGGTGATAATAAGACTTTAGGGCGATTTATTCTTAGCGGCTTACCGCCGGCACCGCGCGGCTTGCCCCAAGTTGAAGTATCGTTTGATATTGACGCTAACGGCATATTAAATGTTAACGCCAAGGATAAAGCCAGCGGCAAAGAACAGAAAATAACAATTACCGCGTCTTCCGGGTTAAGTGATGAAGAAGTGGAAAAAATGAAGAAAGACGCGGAAACGCACGCCGAGGATGATAAGAAAAAGAAAGAAGACGCGGAAGTTAAAAATCAGGCCGAGACGGTTGTCTTTACTACCGAAAAATTGATCAAAGAATCCGGCGACAAGATGAAAAAAGAAGATAAGCAGGAGCTTGAAGCCAAGCTGGAAGAATTAAAAAAGGTTAAAGATACGGATAAGTATGATGAGATCAAAAAGAAAATGGATGATATGAACCAGGTGGCGCAGAAGATTGGGACGGCTATGCATGAAGCGGCCCAAGCCGAACAAACAGCTAAAGCGGCTGAAGAAGGTAAAGATGCTAGCGGTAAAGAAGGGGATGGCAGCAAGAAAGAAGAACCGGTTGAAGGTGAATTTGAGGAAAAAAAGGCTGATGATAGAAAGGAAGAAGATAAAAAATAATTATAAGATAAATAAATAAAAATATGACAAATGTAGATCCAAAAAATCCTCAAAAGAGGGAGATTAAGATCGCGGACAATCTGCCTGGGGCGGAATACGCTAACGCGATGCAGATCAATCATAATCGTGATGAATTTCAGATGATGTTTATTAGCATTATGGGTTTAAGTGGCAAGGTAGCCGGTAAAATTATCAGCAACCCAGGGCATTTTAAACGGATGACCAAGGCGATGCAGGAGAATTTGGATAAATACGAAAAACAATTTGGCGAAATAAAAGCGGCTGACGCACCGACCGGGAAGGAGATAGGATTTAAAGGGTAAAGCCCTCACCCCCCGCCCCCCTCTCCTAATTAGGAGAGGGGGAGGCGAGCGCCTGCCTGCAGGCAGGCAGATAGCAAGCGGAGGAGAGGTAAAATAATATGGGTAAAGACTACTACAATATATTAGGGGTGGAAAAGGGCGCGAGCCAGGACGAGATCAAGAAGATGTTTAGGAAAAAAGCGCATCAGTACCACCCGGATAAAGCCAATGGTGATGAAGCTAAGTTTAAAGAAATAAACGAAGCTTACCAGGTTCTTGGCGACTCTAAAAAACGCGGCCAATACGACCAGTTTGGCTCAAGTTTTGAGAATATGCAAGGCGCGGGCGGTTTTGACGGCTTTAGGGATTTTTCCGGCGCTGCCAACGGCTTCAACATTAACATGGATGATTTGGGCGATATTTTTGGCGGTATCGGCGATATTTTCGGTTTCCGGGGCGGACAAAGAGGTAGCCGGCAAAGACAAGGTAATGATATCCAGGTAATGCTGGCTATCAGCTTTCAAGAGGCTGTTTTCGGAGTTGATAAAACAGTTCGCCTTGAAAAGCAGGTTAAGTGTGGCCATTGTAAAGGAAATTTGGCAGAGCCAGGGACAAAAATTGAAACTTGCCAAGTTTGCGGCGGCAGTGGACGGGTTACGAAAGTGCAGAGAACGATTCTGGGAAATATGCAGGTGCAGGCGATTTGCGAAAAATGCAATGGCGAAGGTAAGACATACGCTAAAAAATGCACTAAATGCCATGGTTCCGGCGTGGTGTTGGATTCAGTTGCGATAACGGTAAAAATACCGGCTGGTATTGATGATGGAGAAACAATTCGCTTATCAGGTCAGGGAGAAGCCGGAGAAAAAGGTTTGCCGGCCGGAGATCTGTATTTGAAAATACAAGTTAATCCAGATGCGCGGTTTACGCGCGATGGATATGAAATAAGGTCTGAGGTGGAAATAAATTTCACACAAGCGTCTTTAGGTGATAAAATAGACGTAGATACCGTCGATGGTTCGGTTAAGCTAAAAATTCTGGCCGGTACGCAATCGGAAACGGAATTCAAACTGCGCGGCAAAGGCATAACAAGGCTTCGCGGACGAGGACGCGGCGACCAAATAGTAAAAGTAATTGTAAAAACACCGACAAATCTTAGTAGAAAACAAAAAGATTTGCTTAAAGATCTGTATTTATGAAGTTCAAAGAAAATTATAAACCAAACATAGTGTCATCGCTTTTTTCCGGTCAGGCGCAGTTTAATGATCTGGTAAAAGCGGCCATGGAAGAAAGTGAGCGCGGCGGCTATCGCGTTGGTACGCCTGGTTTTATAAGAATGGTGGCCGGAAATACAAAATTAAGCAATGAGGAATTCGGAGAGCTTAAAAAAGCGATAAATATTCAGATCTCTAAGATCAAAAAAGACGACCAGACAATGCCGGTGAGAGAGAAGACCGCGAACGAAAAAATAGCTGACAAAATTCGTTCTGAGCAGGAAAAGGAATCCGCCAGAACCGGAATTCATCCTGAGGATTATAATAAGCTTTAATTTTATTTTATGAATAAAAAAGTAATTACAGGAGCAGTTTTAATGGTTATTGTTGTTTTTTCTTTTGGTTTTTTTAGCCGCGGCATGTTGGTTAATTTGTTTAATGGAGAGAATCCGGAGGCAATAGCGGACGATCTTGAATTTAATGAACAGGAAGCGACGGTTAGAGCTATTAAGAGAGTTATACCGGCTGTGGTTAGTATTATAGTTTATGATTACGCGCCGTTTGAAGGGATGAATATGTTAACTGGCAGGTTTGAGATGCAGGAAATACGGAAGCAGAAGATGAAAGGGACCGGATTTCTTATTTCACCGGACGGATATATTTTAACTAACCGGCATGTAGTGGAAGCGGCCAGCAAAGAAAAGGGAGAATACCGGGTAACTCTTAATTCCGGCAAGCAATATTACGCTCAATTCATAGACAGGGATAACGCGAACGACTTGGCGGTACTTAAGATATTTGATAAGGATTTACCGTGCGTAGAGATGGGGGATAGCAAGACCTTGGAATTGGGTATTTCTGTTATTGCTATTGGCAACGCTTTGGGCCGGTATGAAAATAGCGTTACCAAGGGCATAGTTAGCGGTTTGGGCCGGAGTTTAACAGCTAGCGACATAAGCGGAAATTCGGAATTGTTGGATAATGTGATACAAACTGACGCTAAAATAAACCAGGGGAATTCGGGTGGCCCGTTAATTGATCTGTCCGGCAGAGTAGTTGGGATAAATACAGCAATTGAGGCGCAAGGTTCGGCTATTGGTTTTGCGATTCCGATAAACGACGCCAAGCCGGTAATCCGTTCTATTATCGAACATGGCCGTATTTTTCGGCCATTAGTCGGAGTGAGATATATGATGGTCACGCCAGAGATAGCTAAGGAGAATAATTTATCTCGTTTAGACGGTGCCTGGGTCACGGCCGGAATTGACCATACTTATGCCGTAATGCCGGGATCAGCGGCGGAATTAGGCGGTATTCGGGCTAATGATATTATATTTGAGATAAACGCCATTAAAATCGATGAAAATAATCCTTTGCTTTCGGTAGTACAGCGATTCCGCCCCGGAGATCGTATTGGTTTAAAGATTCAACGTGCTAATCAAGTAATTATCCGAGAAATTGTACTAATGGAAATGAAATAGCAAAAAATTTGCTAATGTTAGATGATAATTTTATCATTATTAAAAATTAATTATCCACAGAAATTAGTACTTGCAAAAAATGGTAATATTACTATAATTTGTAATAGGTTTACGATTAATAGCTAATTGCTATTTTTTATTTTTTTAAGATATGATCGAGATAAAAAATTTAACAAAAAAATTGAGCCACAATATTATTCTTGACTCAATTAACCTTAGCGTGAAAAAGGGCGAGATCCTCGGTCTTTTAGGTCCGAATGGCGCTGGCAAAACAACGACCATGAAAATAATTACTTCTTTTTGGTCGCCGACCAGCGGTTCAGTAAAGATTGACGGACTTGATACGACAACCAATTCAATTGCTACCAGAAAAAAGATCGGATATTTGCCGGAAACTGTACCTCTTTATGACGAAATGCGGGTTTATGAATACTTAAAATTTGTGGCTGAAGTCCGGGGCGTATCAAAGAATGATATAAAAGAGCGAATTAAATCTGTTGTTAGTTCTTGCGGATTAAAACAGGTGATCAGAAAACCAATTGAAGAATTGTCAAAGGGATACAGGCAAAGAGTTGGTTTAGCCCAGGCGATAATTCATGAACCGGATATTCTTATTCTTGATGAACCTACCACCGGGCTTGACCCGAATCAGATCGTTGAGATCAGGGAGCTAATAAAAAGACTTGGCGAGAAAAAGACAGTTATTTTTTCAACGCATATTTTAAGCGAGGTTACCGCTACCTGCGACCGAGCGGTTATAATTAATGATGGTCGGATCGTTGCCGAAGGCACTCCGGACGAATTAATAAAAAAAGCCAGCGGTAAAGAAATTATCTATACAAAAGTTAAAGGGCCGAAAGAGGATGTTTTGCGTATTTTAAGAGAAATGGAAAATGTTGAAGAAGTAAAAGAAACAGATAAAGAGGCGGAAGAGGTGTATGGCTATGAAATTACCCCTAAAACGGGAGTTGATCTAAGGGAATATCTTTTTTTATCTATAAAAGATAACGGCTGGAGCATGATTGAACTTTATCGCAAGTCAGTTTCCTTAGAAGACGTGTTTAAAGATTTAACAAATTAGCTTATGATAAAAATTAAAGAAATAAATTGGAATGACTGGCGCGTCATATATACTCTTTTTAAAAAAGAATTAATGGGATATTTTAATTCTCCGATAGCGTATATTTTTATCGGTGTGTTTTTAGTTATGGGAAATTGGTTATTTTTTAAGAATTTTTATCTGATCGGACAGATCAGTCTGCGCGGATATTTTGATCTTTTACCCTGGATTTTTCTGTTTTTATCTCCGGCTTTAACGATGCGGCTTTGGGCTGAAGAAAAAAAGACCGGTACAATAGAATTTTTATTAACTTTGCCGGTTACTGATTTACAGGTTGTTCTGGGTAAATTTTTTGGAGCGCTTGCGTTTTTATTTATATCGTTGTTGCTGACAATTTCTTTACCATTTACCCTGGTCTCTCTCGGTAATATTGATTGGGGGCCGGTTATTGGCGGTTATCTGGGAGCTTTATTTCTTGGCGGCTCCTATATCGCTATCGGACTTTTTATTTCCAGTCTTACAAAAAATCAGATCATTGCTTTCATTCTAAGCTTAGTAGGTTGTTTTACCGCTTTTATTATTGGTGCTGATTTCGTACTTTTGGGAACGCCGCAGTTTTTAGTCCCGGTTTTTAAATTTCTCGGGCTTGGAAATCATTTTTTTAATATTGCTAAAGGCATAATTGATTCAAAAGATATAATATATTATTGCTCCTTTATATTTATTTTTCTCTGGTTAAACATTAAGACCATAGAGAGCAGGGGGTGGAAATAACATATGAGTGAAATAAAAAAAACCAAAAAAATAAAAAAAACCGATGTTTCGATCACAATAATTTTATTGATTGGAATTTTAGTGGTGCTAAACTTTTTTTCTTATAAATTATTCCTGCGCCTTGACTTAACCAAGAATAATATTTATTCGATTTCTCAGGCTAGCAAGAAAACCGTTCGCAGTCTTGATGACATCGTAATGATAAAGGCTTATTTTTCAAAAACATTGCCTAACCAACTTATAAGCTTAAAGCAGGAAGTTGCCGATCTATTAAGCGAATATGAAGCATACTCTAAAGGCAAAGTTAGGGTTGAGTTTATCGATCCGGGAGATGACGAAGATGTGGCCAGGGAATTAATGATTCTCGGCATTCCCCAGCTTACTTTCGAAGTATATGAAAAAGATAAACTACAATTAGTGAACGGTTATATGGGGCTAGCGGTTAGTTTCGCCGATAATACAGAAGCGATCCCGGCTATTAAGAGAAATACCTCTGATCTTGAGTACCAAATTACTACCGCCATAAAAAAAGTTACCACCGATGAAATCGCAACAATCGGTTATTTAGCTACTCAAGAAACATCCGATTCGGAAACAGAAGTTAGCATTGCTTACCAGGAGTTGGCTGGCCTATATACCATTAGTCAAGTGTTTTTAAGCGAGGAAGAGCCGGAAATACCGGTTGATATTAATACTTTAGTGATTATTGGCCCTAAGGGAGAGTTTAACGAAGATCAGCTTAAGGCTATTAATAGTTTTATGGTTAAAGGCGGTTCCTTACTTGTTTTAGCGGATGGCGTAACAATTGGGGAAGGCTTAATGGCTACTAAAAATCCAACCGGGCTGGAAACCCTTTTGGCTAAATATGGCATAAAGATCAATCAAGATTTGGTAGCTGATGAACGTAACGGACTAGCGTCATTCACTCAGGGGTTTATGAGGTTCTCCACTAATTATTCGTTTTGGCCGAAAATTACTAACGAAGGGTTTAACAAGAAAAACGCGGCGGTTTCTAATTTGGAGAATGTTATTTTTCCCTGGGTTAGTTCCGTGTCAGTTGATGCCGGTTTGATTGACGAAGGGCAATTTGACAATCTTGCTTTTACAACTGAAAAAGGCTGGCGAGTGACTGATAATTTTAGTATAGATCCGAAAAGCGCTGGCATTCCGCAAGGTGATCAAAAAAGCTATGCTATGGCTGTGTCCGTGAACGCGCCTTTACGAGATGCTTACCCGGAAAGCGAAGAAACTAGAGGGGCATTTGATGGCCGCTTGATCGTTGTTGGTGATAGTGATTTTATTAGTGATAATTTTATCCGCAATACTCCTGATAATTTAATTTTTTTCCAGAATTTGGTTGACCTATTAAGTTTTGACGAAGATTTGATCAATATTCGTTCAAAGAGCGTTACCAGCCGGCCAATAAAGGCGGATCTATCAGATTCGGCCAAAGCCGCTCTTCGCTATTTGAATGTTTTTGGGATAACTTTTATTGTTGTTATTTTTGGCGTAGGCAGGTATTTTATACGCCGCCGTTCCCGTTTTGTTGATGATATTTAATATTAATTTTTGTTAATTTTATGAAAGTAGTAAAAATCGGCGCCGTTTGGTGCAAGGAATGTTTAGTTATGAAGCCGATGTGGGAAGAAATAGAAAAGGCTATTCCGGGATTTGAGGCTGAATTTTTTGACGCTGATGAATCTCCTGAAGTTTTGGAAAAATACGAAGTTAAAGATGTGCCTACCTTTATTTTCCTAGACAAAGAAGGCGGTGAAATATTGCGCTTAACAGGAATTCAAAACAAAGATGATCTTATTGCGAAAGTTAAGGAGAATTTAGATAAATAATTTTTTACGCGTTTGGCGTAAAACTATATTTAAGGCGATGATCGTGAAAGCTAATATTAATTATTAATTTGGCTATGCGACAAAGCCACCGCGAAGCACATAACGCCAAATTAATAATTAATATTAGCTTTTGCTAGTTCTAAATAAATAAGAATTTCTTATGAACAAGAATAATTTGACTTTAGGAGGGATTTTATTGGTATTATTGTTTTTAGCATTTGTTTATAGCGGTCCGTTTCAGGAATGGAAAGCGGATCTTGGCCAAGCGAAGAATTTTTTGAAAAAAATTAATATTGACGAAGTAAATAAAATAAAAATAGAAAAACCGGATAATGAAATTAGCTTAGTAAAAGTCGGAAATCGCTGGAAAGTTGACGGCACTAAGGATTTTTATTTGCGCGATAATATATCCGAAACAATGATAAGCACTTTACGCGACGCGGTAACAGCCAAGGTTGAGATTGTTAGCGAGAATCCGGAAAAGAAAGGCGAGTTTAATACAAACGAAAATGGCGCTATAGTTGAGCTTATGCAGGGCGAAACTGTTTTTATCGAATTTAATGTCGGAAAAGCCGGTAGTGATTATTTAAGCTCTTATATTTCCCAGCCAGATCGCGATGAGACTTACTTAGTTAAAGCCAATTTAAATGCGGCTTTAGCCGGAAATGAGTGGTATGACAAGACTATTTTTGACGCGGAGAAAGAAAAGATTTCTAAGATAAGATTTCAGTATCCGACCAGAGAATTTACAGTTGAGAAAGTTGACGAAGAGTGGCTTGGAATTTTGCCTTATAAATTTAGTATTGGCGACGAAAAATTAGACGAGGTTTTAAGTATTATGTCTTCTTTGATCGCTGCCGATATTCCGGAGCAAACTTTTGATAACACCGGTTTGGGGAAAAATAATATAATTATTCAGACTACCGGAGAAGGAGTTGATAATATTTTAATGATAGGCGACGCGCAGTTAAAAGACGGAAAAGAATTAAGCGATGATACGCTTTATTTCGCAAAACAAGGCAGTAGCGATAATATATATCTTGTTACTAAAGGCCAGCGGGATGAACTTGATAAAGCTATTAGTGATTTACGGTAAAAATATTAAATTATTCAATAGTGGAATTACCTGGTTGGATAATAAAGAGAGAGCTGCTGTTCTTTCTTTTTTTGTTTTTTTTATTGTGTTATAATTAAAAAATAAGCATATTAATTAATCTATGAATATTTATGAATTATAAGTACGATTTTATAACTGTCGGAGGAACAACCGAGGACATAACTTTTTATACTAATGAGGCGATAATGATCGATAATAAAGATGATGTCTTGGTCCAGAAATTGATGGCTTTTGAATATGGCGCGAAGTTGCGCATTAACCGGTCTTATTCCACTTTTGGCGGCGGCGCTTCAAACGCGGCCGTATGTTTATCGCGATTAGGATTTAACGTGGCCGCGATGGTGGCAATAGGCGCGGATAATAGAGGAGAGGATATTGTGTCTAACTTTGAAAAACATGGAGTTAAAACAAATTTAATCCAAAAAATAAAAAATGTAGAAACCGGCTTTACTTTTTTTGTCGTTGGCACGGACAAGGAGCATGTGGGTTTTTCTAACCGAGCTGCCAATAAATACTTGACAGTTACGGCTAAAGAAGTGAAGGATCTTGATAAGGCGAAATGGGTGTATATGACTTCTTTATCGGGTAAATGGCGGGAAATTTTAAATAATGTATTTAAAACCACGACTCGAGTGGCCTGGAATCCTGGCCATATACAACTACATGCCGGGTTTAAAGCGATTGGAAAATACCTAAAGAGAACTGAAATGCTTACCGTGAATAAAGACGAGGCCATTGAGCTTGTGATAACTAATCCGAAATACGCCAGTAAAGGCAGCAAATATTTAAATAATATTAAGAATTTACTAAAAATCATCCATGAATATGGGCCAAAGATAGTAGTAATTACTTTGGGGAAAAACGGCGCTGACGCTTATGACGGCAGGATTTTTTATCATCAAGATATTTTACACGAGAGAAGGCGCATGGACACAACCGGCGTAGGTGATGCTTTTGGCTCGACTTTAGTAGCCGGTCTTGAGTTATTTAATGGTGATATTGCTAAGGCAATGTATTTAAGCGTAAAAAATACCGCTTCTGTTATTAGTGAACAAGGAGCGCAGAACGGCCTTTTAACAAAAAGGGGCGTGATGCAGGTGTTTAAAGCCAATAACCTCTAGCGCTTAATTATAAAAAATATAGTATAAAACAATAAAGTTTAAAAAGAAATTTAATTATATAAATAGTAAAATAATTGGCATAGTTGGCGTTATGCGATATATGATTCGCAATGCACAGTATGCAAAAATAATTTTATGGTAAAAAAACAAGAGCGGGAGCTAACAGACGTTTTGCTTAAATTTAATAAAAAATATCAACCGTCTAAAAAACTCCTTAAAGAAGCTAACATATCCGACTATGAAGGCATTTTAAAGAAAGCGGCTCGTAATCCTGTTAAGTTTTGGGAAGAGGCGGCCAAGGATTTAGTTTGGTTTAAAAAATGGGACAAGGTTTTTGATGATCGCAAAAAACCTTTTTATAAATGGTTTACGGGCGGGAAATGCAACCTTGCCTATAACGCGGTTGACAGGCACGTTAAAGAAGGGAAAATAAAGAATAAAACAGCTATTTTATGGGAGGACGAAACCGGTAGAACGCGAAAATATACTTATCTACAGCTCTATCGCGAGATTAATCAGGTCGTAAACGCTTTACGAGGGCTAGGGGTAAGAAAAGGGGATAGAGTGGCTATTTACATGCCCAATATACCGGAAATTGCGATTGCGATGTTGGCTTGCGCCAAGATCGGCGCTATGCATTCCGTGGTTTACGCCGGGTTCTCGGCTAAGGCTTTAAAAGATCGAATTCAGGATGCCCGGGCTAAAGTTATTTTTACTGCTGACGGCAGTTTTCGACGAGGCAAGGTTATTAATCTTAAGGCAATTGTTGACGAGGCCGTAAAAGGATGCAAGTCAATAAAAAAAGTGATTGTAGTAAAAAATAATAAGCAAAAGGTTAAGTTTAATAAAAGAAAAGAAGTTTGGTACCACGATTTTATAAAAGGACAGCCGACAGAGGCGCGCGTCGCGCAAATGGATGCTGAAGATCCGGCTTTTGTTCTTTATACTTCAGGCACAACTTCAAAACCGAAAGGGGTAGTGCATGTGCACGGCGGATATGCTGTTAACGTATTGCGAACTATTAAATGGGTTTTTGATTTGCATGGCGATGAAGTATTTTGGTGCACAGCTGATCCGGGATGGATTACCGGCCATAGTTATATTATTTACGGGCCATTACTTGCCGGCGTAACAACTCTTATGTACGAAGGAGTGCCGGATGTTCCTAAACCGGACCGCATCTGGAAAGTAGTTGAAAAATATAAGGTAAACGTTCTATATACGGCACCGACTTTGATCAGGGCGATGATGAAATACGGTATTAAATGGCCTTTGGCTCGAAAAATGAAAACTTTGCGCATTCTAGGTTCGGTCGGCGAGCCGATAAATCCGGAGGCTTGGAAATGGTTTTATAAATATATCGGCAAGAATCGCTGTCCGATCATGGATACTTGGTGGCAGACTGAGACTGGCGCTAATATGATCACGCCTTTGCCTTGTGCGCCTTTAAAGCCGGGGTCGGCTGCTAAGCCATTTCCGGGTATTATTGCTGACGTGGTAGATAAAGCCGGTAAGCCGGTGCCAGCCGGCAAGGGCGGTTATCTTATAATCCGTAATCAATGGCCCGGAATGATCAGGACGATTTTTAACAACCCTAAAAGATATAAGAAAACATATTGGAGTCAGGTTAAGGGGGTGTATTTTGCCGGCGATGTCGCTTTTAAAGATAAGGATGGGTATTTTTGGATCCAGGGCAGGACTGATGATGTCTTAAAAGTAGCCGGTCACAGGATCGGCACGGCTGAAGTAGAGAGTTCATTTGTTTCACATAAACTGGTTGTGGAAGCAGCCGTGATCGGTGTCCCGGACCCGGTAAAAGGGGAGGTGATTGTCGCTTTTGTAACCTTGGGCAGCAAAGCAAAACCATCTGATGAATTAAAAATGGAATTACGAAAGCATGTAAGAAAAGAGATCGGTCCGATAGCGGTAATTAAGGATATAAAATTTATTGACAAACTACCCAAGACTCGTAGCGGGAAAATTATGCGTCGAGTACTTAAGGCCAAGGAGCTTGGCCAGGAATTGGGCGATACCAGTGCGATGGTGAATTAATATACCGTTTAAGCATACGCAATTAATTCATAGATTTGGATTATATTAAATTTGGACATAATTAGCTCCATAAGGTAAAACTTATGGGGCTAATGGGTTTATTATAGATAATAGACTAGCTGTGCCGAGTAAAAACGGAATGATAAAAGAACTATTTTCCAGACAAATAAATAGCATAACAGTCGCGGCTTTATTAGTGGCGCTGTCTTCTCTTGTTAGCAGGTTTCTTGGTATTTTCCGCGATCACATATTGGCCGGGGAATTTGGCGCCGGAGATACAATGGATATTTATTACGCCGCTTTTAGAGTACCGGATTTTATTTTTAATCTGCTTGTTCTCGGGGCTTTATCGGCCGGGTTTGTACCGTTGTTTTCCTGCCTTATTAAGGATCCAAAATGTAAAATAAGAACGATTTTTTCCGCTTCTCCAAATCGCGAAGCTTGGGAGTTAGCTAATAATATTTTAAATATTTTAGGTATTGTTTTGATTGTTCTTGGCGGTTTGGGAGTTATTTTCGCGCCTCTGTTCATGAAATTTATGACTCCTGGTTTTTCTCCTGAGATGCAATTACTAACAGCGAATTTGACTAGGATCATGCTTTTGTCTCCAATACTTCTGGGACTATCGAGTGTACTAGGCGGGATTTTACAGTCTTACAAGAGGTTTTTTGTTTATTCATTATCTCCGATAATGTACAATGTCGGCATAATTATCGGCGCACTTTTTTTCGTTCCAAACGCCGGTATTCTTGGCTTGGCCTGGGGGGTTGTACTAGGCGCGGGCATGCATTTATTAATCCAGCTGCCGACGGTAATTTCTCTGGGTTTTCGATATATTCCCAAAATAGATCTTGGTAATAAGAATTTACGAAAGATCGGCAGAATGATGGTTCCGCGCACTTTAAGCCTAGCTATTGCACAGATAAATCTTGTTGTTATTACTATAATCGCGTCAACCCTAGCGAGCGGTTCATTATCGGTTTTTAATTTTGCTAATAATTTGCAGTCTTTTCCGGTTGGTATTTTCGGAATTTCATTTGCCGTGGCCGCGTTTCCCACTCTTTCCGCTATTGCTTTTGATAGAAAGAAGTTAATTCAACAATTTTCAAACATTTTTCGCCAGATATTATTTTTTATTGTTCCAGCAACCGTTCTTTTTCTGACTTTAAGAGCACAGATAATTCGGGTTGTCCTCGGTTCGGGTCGGTTTGACTGGACAGATACAATATTAACTATTGATACTTTAGGATTTTTTACTATTTCATTATTCGCTCAAGCCAGCCTGCCCTTATTGGTTAGAATTTTTTACGCCCGTCATAATTCAAAAACTCCGTTTTTTGTCGGTTTTTTTACTGTTTTTATTAATGTATTATTATCTCTTTTTCTGGGTAAGCGCTTTGGCGTATCGGGTTTGGCCTTGGCTTTTTCGATTTCAAGTATAATAAATTTTGTTTTACTGTGGATTGTTTTACGGATTGAATTAGGAAATATGGACGAAATGAGAATATTGGGGTCAGCTATAAAATTTTCCGCTGCCGCCTTAGCTTGCGGAGTAACTGTGCAAGGAATGAAATTAGTAGTGTGGCCTTATGTTGATATGACTAAGTTTTTAGGCGTACTGACTCAGGGAGTAGTCGCGGGCATAGCCGGAATTTTGGTTTATTTGGCTTTTTGCTCGTTATTAAAAAGTGATGAATTTTTTGAGTTTTGGCAGGCAATAAAAAGACGTTTGCCTTGGCGAAAGATAGAAACCGGCGATCAGGGTGAAGCTAGGGGGATTTAGGAAAAAATAATTTTGGATTTTAATATTTTAGTAAAATATGTTATAATATGCACATAAGTACAAGTTTAGCTTATGTGTTTTTTGTATTTTAATTTTTAGTAAGTTAATATTAATATATGCGAATTTTAAGATAAGTTGATTATGCCGGTAAAAACAGTTAAACAAATAAAGAATCTAAAAGGTAAGAGAGTTTTGCTTAGAGTTGATTTTAATGTGCCACTAGAAAATGGCCGGATTGAAGATGATTTTAAAATTCAGGCGCAATTGCCGACTATTCGGTATTTACTGAAAAATCAAGCAAAAGTAATTTTGTTGACTCATTTAGGTCGTCCTGAACCAGGCAAATGGAGTAAAAAGCATTCAACCTTTTCGCTTGCCAAGCATCTGGATAAGTTAATAAAAAATAAGGTTAAATATATTAAGGATTGCGCTGGTTTGAAAGCCGGTACCGCGGTTGGAAAAATGAGAAATAAGGAAGTCGTGTTTTTGGAAAATATTCGATTTGAAACAGGCGAAATAAAAAATTCCCGGATACTGGCTAGGCATTTGTCTGGCCTGGCGGATATATATGTGAATGAAGCATTTGCCGTAAGTCATCGACAGCATAGTTCAGTTGCGGCTATTAAGGATTTTTTGCCTTTTTATGGAGGCTTATTACTGGAGCGTGAAGTAGAAAATTTAAATATTGCCCTAAATCCAAAAAAGCCGTTAATAGTTGTTATTGGCGGAGCTAAAATAAAAATTAAGGTAAAAGTAATTAAACGGTTTTTAAAATCAGCTGATAAGATTTTGGTCGGGGGAGCGGTTGCTAATGCTTTTTTGCAAGCGCATGGCGTTGAGATTGGACGTTCTTTAGTCGAAAAAGAAGGAATTGCTTTCGCGCGGAGCAATAAAAGCAAAAAGATCATTGTGCCGATTGATGTAGTGGTGGCTAATCGCGCTACTCGCTGGCAAGCGCAACTTAAGGATTTAAAAGATATAAAAAGCACAGATTACATTTTTGATATTGGCCCTAAGACAATTAAGTTATATTCCCATTTTATTAAAACAGCTAAAACGATTGTTTGGAACGGTCCCTTAGGCATGTTTGAGGAAAAGTCTTATAAGCACGGTACTATGGCTATTGCCCAAACAATCGCTAGCAGATCAAGTGGAGCGGCATTCGGTGTTGCTGGTGGCGGAGAAACAGTTGAGGCTTTGCGCTTGACGAAAATGGCTCGTTATTTAGACTGGATATCTACCGGTGGCGGAGCTATGTTATCTTATCTTGGAGGAGATAAAATGCCTGGCCTGGAAAGAATAGTGGCTAAGCGAAAATATGGCATGTAAACGCGAGCAGGACGATTTTTTTATTTTAACTTTTTGTTAATGTAATTATGAGTGATTTTAATCATCCAGATAAAGTAAATAGCCAAGATTTTAAAAATAATGGCAATAATTTAAATAAGCCGTTGGCAAATGAGTCGCGAAAGGCATTAGCGCCGCCGTTGCCAAAGATAGTGAATTTTGAAAAACAAATGGCTGGATTTGCCCAGAAAGGTGGAAAACGAAAAAAAAATTTTTTTGTTTTCAAAATTTTTTTAAGTTTATTTTTTTTTCTAATCATGATTATAGTCGGCTTTTATTATTTTACTGATGTTAGTAAGCAAATAACCGAGGATGATTTGACTAAAATTGACCGAAGCAATATTGCACTAGATCCGGATATTTCAATATTAAGCGAATGGGGAAAATGTAACTCCGCTACTGATTGCGTAGTTGTGCAAAAAGATTGTTGCACCTGCGAGCAAGGCGGAATACAGCAAGCGTTAAATTTAAATTTTGAAATCAAATGGCAGGATATCATTAAAAATAAATGCAGTGATGTTGTTTGCCAGGGCGATAATAATTGTCAATCGGGTGAAGTAATTTGTGACAATAATATATGTAAATTTAAACAAATAGAAAAAAAAGAGGGTGAAATAGAGGATGAAGATAAAAAGATATGGACAGAATACGAGGATGCGTCCGGTTTATTTAAATTTTTCTTCCCGCCTGGTTTTAAAAATTTTTTTATTAAAGAAAGCGGAATAATCTTATTTAATTCAGTTGCCTTAAATGGGCAGATAAAAATAGAAGTTGCGGCTAACGATAAAAAGTTGGGCGCTCAAGAATTATTGGCCGAGTTTAAAAGGAATGATACTTCCGGCATGGTGTTTCAGGAGATTCTAGCCGAAGTCAACGGTTATCAGTATTATCGCCTGGGACAATATGAGCGTGGATTATTGGAAAGATATTTTTTTCCAATAGACGATAAAATAGTGATAATTGATTTTTCTTTTTCTTCACAAGCATTTTCAACTGAGTATTCCCCGGCTAAAGACATGGTTTTGATCCAGGATATTATTAAAACATTCGAATTTATTAAACCAACGGAATCGACTAGCGCTAATGTAGCCTTGATCCGCGACGAAAAGCGTTTAGCTGACATTGAAAAAATCCGTATGTCTTTAGAAAAGTATTTTCAAGATATTAATAAATATCCTCTAGATTTGTTCTGGGGGGAATCTCTTAGTAGAGGTGGGGAAATAGTATATTTAAGCGTATTGCCAAAAGATCCTGATCCAGAGAAGTTTTATAAGTATCGGTCCTTGAACGGATTGGTTTACGCCTTAGTGTTTGAGCTGGAAATTGGCAATGATGAATTCGGCCCAGGGGAATATATAGCCACTCCGGATAAATTAGAAAAAGCCAGCGATATTGACAATGATGGGCTTTACGATTTGGAAGAGGAGCTTTATGGGACTGATAAAAATAAAGCCGACTCGGATAATGATGGCTACGATGATCTTAGTGAATTTACAAACGGATATAATCCGGTTGGTCCTGGGATGATTAAATTAGATCAATAATTTAAGGTTATAAATATGAAAAAAAATTATCAAAAAGGGTTTACCCTGGTGGAGATTTTAGTAACTATCGCGATTATCGGTCTTTTGTCTACCATGGCGACCATTGCTATTAGGTCTGCTAAGGAGAAAGCTAAAATTTCCCAGGCTAAACACGAGATAGATCAAATTTATCGCGCTATAACAATGTTAGCTAATGATTCTAGCGAGTGGCCTAATCATCAGACGATTGACGTGGTAAATACTGGCGCAAATAACGAAATTTGCGGACCCGACATCAATACTAATACTTGTGCTATCGGGTTAGATGATCAAGCTGCCGGCATTATGCAAACCGACGGGACTTATTCCGCTTGGTCAGGGCCATATATGTCAAAAATTGCATTAGATCCCTGGGATTATGAGTATTTTTTCGATACTGACTATTCCGTTGATATTGACGATAATCCTTGTCTTTGCGGCGGCGGCGGTTGCACAGATGCGGTAGTTGTTGGTTCATACGGTCCGGACGGCCAGGGGGCGCCTAGAGGCGGAGTGCCAGGCGCTTATAGCTGTGATGACATTATTAGAATAATTGAAAGATAATAGTATTTAGTATACTAATTTTGGTAAATAAAAATTAAGAATAATAATATGGCAAAAATTAAAGAGATAATATCTCGAGAGATTCTTGATTCAAGAGGTAATCCAACTCTTGAAACCAAGGTAATATTGGAAAATGGCGTTTACGGCAAGGCCAGTGTTCCTTCCGGCGCTTCAACCGGCACGCACGAAGCCTGGGAATTAAGAGACAAAGACGAAAAAAGGTATCATGGCCAGGGAGTTACGAGGGCGGTCGCGAATGTAAATGTTAAAATAGCTGAGAAGCTAAAAGGAACAGAAGTGAATAAACAGGCCATGATTGATAGCGTAATGATAAAGTTGGATGCAACAAAAAATAAGAAAAAATTAGGCGCTAACGCGATTCTTTCGGTTTCGCTGGCTTGCGCCCGTACGGCCGCTATTGACTCGGGAATTGAATTATTTGAGTATATTTCAAATGCGTACGGATTTGGCAGAAAAAAATACGTTTTACCCACCCCGTCTTTTAATATTTTTAATGGCGGCAAGCATGCTGATACAAATTTAGATTTTCAGGAATTTATGATATTGCCGGTTAAAAATATTCCCTTTAAGGAAAAAGTCAGAATGGGCGCGGAGATTTTTCATGAATTAGGATTTGTATTAAAAGAAGCAGGCTTAGATACTGATATCGGAAATGAAGGAGGTTACGCGCCCAATATTCATTCCAGCATTCAGGCAATTGAATTTATTATGTCCGCTATCGTTAATGCCGGTTACCGACCGGGTGAAGACATCGGACTGGGTACGGATGTTGGCGCTTCAGAACTTTATAATTCGGAAACCAAGAAATATGTATTTAAGCTTGACCAGGCGCAGTATGTTAGTTCGACTTTAGTCGGTTTATATAATGAATGGTTTAGGAAATATCCAATAATTTCGATTGAGGACGGATTAGCAGAGGATGATTGGGAAGGTTGGCGCGAATTAAATAGAGAATTAGGCGGGCATATGATGCTTATTGGCGATGATTTGTATGTAACAAACATTGAGCGTTTGCGGATTGGGCTAAAAGAGAAGGCGGCTAACGCCATCCTTATTAAACCGAATCAGGTAGGAACATTAAGCGAGACTATTGACTGCATAAAATTAGCTCAGAAGCATAATTACAAAATAATGGCATCGCACCGGAGCGGTGAAACTTGCGATGATTTTATCGCCGACTTGGCGGTAGCGACGAGAGTTGATTTTATCAAGTCAGGTTCACTTGCCAGAGGGGAAAGATTGGCTAAATATAATCGGTTAATGGAGATTGAGGAAATTGTTAATAAATAATTCGGGAGGAGCAGGGAATTTATGAAGAAAAAAAATGAGTATAAAAATTTACCGTTGATATTGATCGTGCTTGACGGCTGGGGGGTTGGCAAAGCAAACAAGGGGAATGCTATTAGTCTAGCCAAAACGCCGACCATGGACGGGCTTTGGCGAAAATATCCGAATACCCGATTATTTGCTCATGGTAAATACGTTGGCTTGCCTTTAAAGCAGGTTGGTAATAGTGAAGCCGGTCATATGAATATCGGCGCTGGCCGTTTAGTGCGGCAAGACTCCGTAATAATAACTAAAAGTATTAACAACGGAATTTTTTATAAAAATTCCGCTTTTTTAGGAGCGATTAGGCATATTCATAAAATGGAGTCCAAAGTGCATGTTATTGGCATGTTGTCTAACGGTCAAAGTCCTCATAGCGATCCACAGCACCTTTGGGCGCTTTTAAGTTTATTTAAAAAACACGGAGTAAAAAATATTTGTTTGCATCTTTTCACTGATGGCCGAGATTCGCCAAAGTATGCTTCATTAAATTTGATTGGTGATTTAGAAAAAAAATTAATAAATAATGAAGTTATTGGTACAATTATGGGTCGGTTTTACGCTATGGATAGAAAAAAGAAATGGGAGCGGACCGAAAAGGCCTATAACGCGCTGGTGTTAGGGGAAGGAAGAAAATCCAAGGATGTTCGTACCGCCATAACGGAAGCATATAATCGCGGTGATAGTGATGAATTTATCGAACCTTGTGTCATTACTAACGAAAAAAAAATAAATACGCGTATCGCTGAAGGGGATA